>Ga0209518_1000026_pt1 | contig 235882 bp, 267 predicted proteins | sample RifGroB1_FD_183993 | JGI IMG/M metagenome (GOLD analysis project Ga0209518, IMG submission 183993) | Groundwater microbial communities from Rifle, Colorado, USA - Groundwater B1 (SPAdes) (version 2) | ecosystem: Environmental > Aquatic > Deep subsurface > Groundwater | place: Rifle, Colorado...
ATTCCGGCAGCAATCGTCGCCATTGCCTGCTCCGCAACACCAACCTGCACAAATCTTTCCGGAAACTTATCTTTAAAAAGCGAATTCCTTACAGACCCCGCCGTGTCAGCGGAAATTACAATAACCCCCTCGTTGGCTTCACCAACTGCAACCAAACCCTCTCCCCAACCCTCTTTTGTAGCCTTTTCTTCAATATCTTTTTTAAATATCTTTTCTGATAATTTTGCTTTTGGATTTAACATTATTTAAAGCTACGGAAACCAAAAACCTAATCATGTTCAGATTTAATCTTGCCCCCCAACGTTCTCAGGTCATTAAGCGCTTCGATTGTCTCTCCAACATTCGGGGGTTTACCGTGCCATTCGGGTAGGTTTTCCATAAACTCGACTCCTTTACCTGGAATTGTGTGGCAGATGATTACTGTCGGGTTGTCATGGATTGCTTTTGCATGATTTGCCGCATCTATTACTTCTTCTATATTGTGGCCGTCAACTTCCAAAACCGACCAATTGAAAGCCTCATATTTTGCCCTCAAAGGCTCAAGGGGCATCACATCTTCTGTGTATCCGTCAATTTGGATCCCATTACGATCAACAAACACTGTTAAATTCGATAGATTATATTTCCCTGCAAAGGCAACTGCTTCCCAATGGTTACCTTCGTCGTGTTCACCATCGGAGCATATACAGTAAACTCTAAAGCGCTTGTTATCCATTCGTGACGCATACGCATATCCCGAAGCTTGTGCCAGACCGGAACCCAAAGGCCCCGAAGTTGTTTCTACTCCGGGAAGTTTTCCCCTCTCAGGATGCCCCTGAAGCCGCGATCCTAATTTTCTTAAGGTCATCAATTCTTCATGAGGAAAAAAATCTGCATGAGCCAGAGTTGCATACAAAACAGGACAAATATGGCCGTTTGAAAGAATTAACCTGTCCCGTTTTTCCCACTTAGGATTTTTAGGGTCGTAACTCATAACTTCGCCAAAATACAAAGCAGTAAAAACATCCGCCATTCCCAAAGGTCCAGCCGAATGCCCCGAACCGGCCTCAAGAAGCATTTTAATAATGTCCTGTCTTATCTCATTAGCCTTATTTTGGAGATCTTGCATACAAACCTATCTCTTCCCGTCTTCCAATTTAATCTCTTGCATCGTTTTCTCAAATTTTTCTATCGTTGGCAAGACGTCCTCACGCCTGGTAATAATTTCAAATACGCTCATTTCCTTCTCGTCAATATTTAAGTTTCTTCTTAAAACCTCGGTTATTTCTTTCCAAAATTCTCCGTATAAAATAAACGGTTTGTGATGTCCGAGATAAAGTTTTGCCAAAACCCAGGCAGTTCCCAGCTCGCTAATTGTTCCCGTTCCTCCTTTAAAGATGATATAGAAATCTCCATGCTCGAGAAGTTTAAACATCCGTTCAATATAATTCGAAGTCTTTATCTCCTTATCAGCGATGTTGCCTAAATATCTTCCTTCAAATCCCGGGGCGTCTTTGGGATAAAAAGTAACCGCAAGCGTCTCACCTTTTACCGCTTCCGCGCCTTTGGTTGAAGCATCCATCACACCAGGCCCTCCACCATTGACAATTGTATAGCCATTACTAGCTAAAACTTTTGCTATCTCAAATGCGTCTTGATAAACAGGATCTGTTTCTGGAAGCGCCGCGTCTCCAAAAAAGGCAATATTTTTTATTAACGGTCTTGGCAAATGATCATCCATAACAAGTGATTCTAATAAATTCGAATAATGCCAATCTACTAATAAATGCGAATAATTTAAATCTAAATAATAAAGGCCTATTCTAGAAAATTAGTATCTATTCGCATACATTGGTATTATTAGCATAATTCGCATCATTTAATTTTGTGGGCTGCTTTCTGAAATTTCTTCAAATTCTCTCCCAAATCCCCTTCAAAAATTCTTTTTCCAATCGATACTTCGTCGGCACCCACCCTATGAATATTATAAATACTTTCCAAGGTAATGCCACCGTCGTCGTGAATTTTAAAAGGCGAATCGTCACGAATACGAATTTCGTCAAGTTCCTTTAGTTTATTTATCGCTCGCTTATCAAATTCCTGTCCACCAAAGCCTGCTTTTACACTCATAACCAAAACTACATCCAAGTTTGTCAAAATGGTGGGATCAATTTTTGCAATCGTCGTCTCGATGTCAAGCCCAAGACCAACAGACAAACCCACCCCCTGCACCTTGCCTACAAATTCAACCTGATCACTCATTTGTTCAATATGCCCGATAATCCGATCCGCACCTGCACGAGCGCAGCGTTCAATCCAGTTAACCGGTTCGTAGACTATCAGTTGATAATCAATTTTCAAGGTTGTATCAATATCAGCTATCGCACTCGGATCAATTGTCTTGTTATTTGCAAACTTGCCATCGATAATATCGATAGATATCCTGTCAACCACTCCTTCGCATCGTGAAAGCAACTCTCTTGCTTCTTCTGGATCATTTGTTAGAATCGAGGGGATGATCTGAATCATAGAGATTGAGTTTATTAAGTAATTTATTCGACTTTTTACAAAAGTCGTAAGAGATTAAGATTCAATTTTTATTAGAATCTTTAATTTTAGCAATATAATTATTTATTCCTATAGTCAGTCCTTCATACTCTTTATTTAATTCTTCAAACTCCCCTTTGCTGATATACTCCAAACCATAAGCAACTGACAAATGACTCATTGTTTCAAAACATTCTCCTCATGCAATAAAAAGTATTCTTATTTTGTCCGCAAAATAAAAACGCCCATGAGCTTCGGCAATTTGAGATAAAGCACTATTTGCAGAACTTCTTGTTTGACTTGTCAAATTATATTTTTCCTCCAGTGGATACCTTGTGGTAATCTTGTAAATTTTCATCAAAAGCTCGTATGCTTTTTTCCAAATTTTTAATTCCCTAAAAGAAATTCCCATATTTGAAAACTTAATCTCTCAATCTCTTAATCTCTTCATAAACTCCCCAAGCGCTTCTCGTTGACTTTCCTCAATATGCGTCTCCGGGCGTTTTTCGGAAATTAACTTCTCCGCATCTTCCATGCTCATTCCGGCATATTTCATCAAATAAGCGGCAACCAAAGTCGGACTCCTTCCGTGGCCGTTTTTGCAGTGAACAAAAACCTTCTTTCCCATATTTATTGCTGTATCCAAAAGGCACGTTCCCATTTCAAGCTGCTCCTGACTCGGAGCATAACCGTCTGTTACGGGAAGCCAAACGTAGCCGATTTCCATATCCTTGGGAGGTAACTCGTTATTTTCCCGACTCAAGTTTATCTCAAGGCTTACACCCAATTTTCTAAATTCCTCGCCATGAATTAGACATACCCCGCCTTTACACAGATCTGAACCGATAATGATTTGCTCGGTTATTTTGGAATAATCAAAGACGTGCCTGTCGTTTCGGCCTTTAGGGGTTAAACTGTTCATGAATAAAATATTAGCATACTAAAAAAACATATTAGGAGGACAAAAAGTAGGATTTTTAATTGTCGTATATCCGAAACAATTTCCGCGAGGAAGTGGAACCCCATGACACCACTTATCTCCCATACAAGTTTTGCTCACAAAAAAACCTCTATAAATTAATATTACTAATATACCAAAAATAACAAACAACGTAATCAATAAAACTTTCCTACTACGACCCAGAAACTTAACTGACAAGAATATCAATCCTGTAAACACCAAAAGATACATAAGTAGAATCCAAATCATCGAAGAAGTGTAACTATATTTATCAGTGGGGTAACCGAGAGAATATTTCGGATAAAAGACCTTATACCCAAGGCAATTATTTCCTAACGGTATACCATGACAAACTGAACAATTCCACTTACAGTCAAAGTCCATCGGCCAACCATAATAAAATATATATGCTAGATAAGTTAATGTAAGTATTATCCCGCTTATGACTAACCGCTTTTTATATTTTTGGTAAGAGAACTTTGTAGTAATTGGCTGCGCCATAAGTTAATTAAGTTATTAAGTTTATTAAGAGATTAAGATAATTTTTACTTTTATGACTTAATAACTAAACCTCTTAATCACTTAATCTCTTCTTTAAACGAGAGTGTAATTGGATCACTTGGAGCTTTATTACTATCCAATCTTTGTCCTACTCTAATTACTTGTTCCACTAAACGATTTGCATAACCCCATTCATTGTCGTACCAGGCAAAAACTTTGACCAAATTTCCGGCGACGACTTGAGTTAAGGACAAATCAACAATTGCCGACTCACTTCTTCCAATAATGTCAGATGATACCAAAGGTTCCTCGGAAACCGATAATATTCCCTTATAAATGGCGTTTTCCGTAGCTTTTTTAAATGCATTGTTTACCTCATCCACAGTCACATTCTTCTTCAACAAGAACGTAAAGTCGGAAATAGACCCGGTTGCAGTCGGAACTCTCAATGCCATTCCATCAAAGAGTCCCTTCAATTCCGGTATCGTTTCCGTTGTTGCAATAGCAGCACCAGTTGTCGTGGGAATAATATTTTCAGCCGCCGCCCTTGCTCTCCTCATATCTTTATGGGAGTTGTCCTGCAAATTCTGATCATCTGTATAAGAATGAACAGTCGTCATCAGCGCTTTTTCTACTCCGAAAGCAGAGTGGATTACAGCCGCAACCGGCGCTACACAGTTTGTAGTACAGCTTGCATTATTTATAACCTCCCCTTCTTTATATTCGTTAACTCCAATTACATAAGTCCCAACGTTTCCTCCTTTAGCCGGAGCAGAAATAACAACTCTTTTAGCACCCCCCAGCGCATGCTTTTTGGCATCTTCTTCTGTCGTAAACTTCCCTGTTGACTCGATTACAACATCAGCCCCATACTTTCCCCAGGGAATTTTTTCAGGATCACGCTGGGCGAGAACTGGAATTTTCATATCTTTACCCTTTACAATCAGGTAGCCAATCAGCGGATCCTCATCAGTTGCTTCTTTCGATTCTTTTAACTTGTTACTTGTCACTTCCAACTCAAATTTACGGTACATCGTGTCATAAGTTACCAAATGTGCCCAGCCTGAAGGAGGCATACTCCCGGATGTGTTTATCGCGGCTATTTCTAAATCATTTGCGTGCTTAAGTAGCGCAATTCTAAACGCAATCCTCCCTATCCTCCCAAAACCGTTAATACCTACTTTTACCATACAAAATTAGTGTATCAATCTCTGTGAGTAAGGTAAAGGTCATCTTACTTCCAATGTTCACCGCCATAAGAACCACCATGAGGCAAAGGATAATATAACAAGAATAATATAACCTGCAGGTATTTCGAATTTCCCCGATTTTATCCAAGGATAATAGTTTGCAAATTTGGAGTTGAATTCGGAAAGTTTGACATTCGGATTAACGACAAACCACATAAAATCCTCTAATACGAGCCCTGAAGTATATGCACTTAATAGAATCCCAAAGAGTTTTGTATTCCAACCATAAATAATTAAAGGAAGCGACAGAAGTAACGGCCACATTACGACGAAGAGATAAAAATGATAAGCCGGAAAGGTGTACTTTTCACTCAAGTGAATCTTCCAACCGATTTTCCTTTTATCCCAAGGATTGCGGCCTTCGACATAAGCTTCCCAAAAGGAATTAGCTAACATCGCAGCATAAACAACCAGAAATATTACTATTGGATTGAATTCCTTTCCCATTAAGTTTATATGTTGAGTGCTTCGATTCCGGGTAATGTTCCTTTTGCTAAAAACTCCAGCATCGCTCGGCCGCCAATCGAGATCCAATCAAACTTTTTCTTAACCCCAGCATATCAATTAACATACAAGTCCAGAATACTACACTTCATCACACTTGACAATATATACATTCAAGTGTATATTTAAATTACCATGAATTATATTACTACAACTGAGTTAAGAACAAAGTCCTCAAACCTTGTAGAATCCCTACTCAAAGGCGAAGAAATAAATCTTATTCATCGCTCAAAAGTAATCGGTGCTATAGTTCCAAAAGAGGCTAGCCAGAATAAACCGGTTAATCCTAAACGCTTAGCTGCAACTTTAAAAAAGTTCGAACCAAAAAAGAAAATGACCCATAAAGAGATAATGAAAATCTACGAACACTATATGATGTATCGCCATGGCCCGAGTATTTATTGATGCTAACTTTGTTATTGAAACAATAGGACTAAGACGCTCTCAGGTCGAAAGCGAAAACCTGAAAGGTCACGAAGTTTATTTATCTCCTTTAACGATACATATTATATGCTATTCCTTTAAAATAAAGGCTCTTGATGTAACTATTAATGACTTTATAAACCAGACACACATTATAAATTTGACAGAGAAGTTGACCAAATTAGCTCTATCTGGGCCTACCGAGGATTTCGAAGATAATACTCAACTCCACTCCGCAGCCGAAGCTGGGTGTGACTATTTTCTAACTAACGATGAAAAGCTTCTTAAAATGAAATTCTTCGGAAAAACTAGAATTTCGAATTCTATATCCTAATAGCCTCAATTCCGGGTAACGTTCTTTTTGCTTAAAATTCAAGCGTTGCATTACTACCAACCGAGATTTAATTTACATAGCAAAGTTTTAAAATCCCCTGATTATCATAACTATCATAAATGTACTTACGAAATAAGTTGTAAGAAAGAAAAGTAGGAGAATAAAGGCTGAAAGTGCGGGAATAAGGATGGAAGAGTAAAAAATTGCCAGGACTTTAATCCTTTCAGAATTATTCTTGCCGGAAGATTTTTGTGCCAAATGTTCTAAATAATAGTTGAGAAGAATAAAAATAAGTGAAATCAAGATTCCGAAAATTGAAGTAAACTCTATACCAATCTCTTCAAGAATTTTAAATATTGTTACAAACATGCCTCTTGTAACTGTGGTCATTATTAAAATGTAATATAAAAGCCCTAAGGTCGAAAAGTAAAAACTTATATCTCTTAATAAAGTCCTTTTGTAAACAAATACAAATCGAAGAAAGATGTAAATCAAAGGGATGGCGAGATAAAAGTCCGATAATGTAAAGGTTTCCTCCATAATCTAAAGAAGTGCATTTATGCCGGGTAACGTTCCTTTTGCTAAAAATTCAAGCATTATTTCAGAAATTTTCAAGCAATCAGTTTACCAATTATTGCCCTGTGGTCACCGATCCAAGGGCCTAACTTGTAGGAACTTCTGGAAAACCCTTTGTAAAGCATCCAGTCAAGCTTCAAGTTGAAGGCTTCTATCGGAATAAAAGGAATACACCAGGTATTTAAACCAAGATCGGCTACTTCTTTAAAACCAAACTTTGAAGCTGTGTCGGAAAACAAGTAACGTTCATTTTTAAAAGCATAATCGCCAAACAATTTTGGATCTGGATCAGGAAATTTGTGCCACCACTTGACAAGTTTCCTGTGGTTTGTCTGATCCGGTATTACTGTATTCATATCGCCACAAATAATGGTAGGTCCTTTAAATTTAGTTGCATCCTCAAGAATAGTCTTTAATATAAAATTCCTTTCAAACATCCCCTGATAATTTACTCTCAAATAACAGCAATATATCTTTAGGTTCTTTGATTTGTGACCCTTAACTATAACCCACAATGCTTTACCCGAGAATTTGTCAGGATTTCTTTTACTCTCTCTCTCTCTCTCTCAAAATTTATTTCACCGTACTCTTCTATTGGAAACTTAGAAAAAATCAAGTTATGGAATTTGGATGAAATAAAAGAATTAGACGTATTTATGCTATTTGAAATTATAAAATTAGTTCCCGCTACACTTCTCAGATCTTCTGCTACTTCCTTCCCCGTTATTTCCTGGAAACAATAAACATCCGATGGGTTGTCTTTAATTAATCTTTTTACCTTTCTTATTTTTTTACTGAAAAAGCAATTTTGAGTTAAAACACTTATATCCATAGTTCAAACTTTTAGTGTTTCGATTCCGGGTAAAGTACATTTGCCAAAAATTCTAAGCATGCACCCTCACCGAAATCAATTTACACATAAACTTCCTCATGTGATCCTAAATCGAGAAGTAGCGCTTTATTTTTGCCAATATAAGTGAAAATCACTCTCTTTGAATAATTTAAAGAAAAAGCGAAAAGTCCTCTCAACCTACCTCTAAGAGCATGAGTTTTAAGTTGGGAGTCATATGGGTCTTTTCTAAAAACTTCTATTTTTTCTGAAAGATTTCTTTGCTCGGAAGGGGTTAGTTTTTTTACTCTTCTTAAAAAATGTGAAGAGATTTCAATTTCCATCAATTTATTGTAACAAATCGAGGAGTGTTTTACCCTTTTGAAGCTTTACTGTTTTACCCTTCTTATATTCATCAATGCCCTCCTGCATTACTTTAAGCAGATATTCTTCTTCAAGCTGTCTTAATTTAGTCATCTTCTCCTCATAGGTAGACGCATCCATAACTACCACATCCGCCCTGCCTCTGTTAACCACTAGAAGAGGCTCTCCGGTTTTTCTAATTTTATCAACCAGAGATCTATATTTCCTCTGCAAATCCGCAACGGTAGTAATATAAGGAATAGTCATCATATAGGAAACATATTATTATATATATAGTTATATGTCAAGAATCGATCAATGCTTTTATTCCGGGAAGAGTTCCTTTTGCCAGAAATTCAAGCATGGCTCCGCCTCCGACAGATATCCAGTCAAAGCGCCCATTTAAACCAAATTCAGTTATCGCTGCTTCGGCGTCTCCTCCTCCTGCAATCTTAAAAGCGGATGAATCAGCAATTGCATTAAAAACCTCTAAACTTCCTTGTTTGTGACCTTCGTCTTCGTATTTGCCTTGAACTCCGGCAACAACAATTGTACCGGATTTGGCAATTTCTTCTTTAAACTTTTCTATTGTATTAAGCGTTATGTCCTCTTTATCAGGAATAAGCTGGGCCATAATAACTTTGCTTGGATCGGGATTTTCATCACCAAATAGTATCGGAAGCCTTCCGCCGACCAATATTTTGTCGGCAATCTTAGTAAAACTTTTTATATATTCGACTTTATCTTCTTTTATTCCACCAATGATTAAAACAACCGGTCTTTTAGGATTTTCCAAGATTTTGTTTAAGTTTTCCACCTCTTTTTCGAAACGAAAACCCGCGGCATGAGGTAAATATTTTGGAAGTCTAACGATCGAAGCATGCTCTCTATGCGAAACCGCAAACGCTTCATTTACATAAACCTCACCTAAGCTGGCCAAATCTTTCGAAAAAGCTTCATCGTTACTTTCTTCACCAGCTTCAAATCTCAAATTCTCAAGAAGCAATATCTCACCTTCTCCTAACGTCTTCGCTCGCTTTTCCACTTCATAACCGACAATGTCGTGGAAGAAATTGACTTTCTCGCCCACAACTCCCCCGAGAACAGAAGCAATCGGAGCCAAAGACAACTCGGGCAACCTTTCTCCTTCGGGCCTGCCTTTATGACCAATAATAATTAGTCTTGCCATCTTGCTGACAAGATAGTCGAGGGTCTCTTCCGCAAATTCCAATCTTGTATAATCATCCTCCACATCCAAATCCATACGAACAATCACTCTTTTCCCAGAAACGTCAAGGTCGGTAAGTTTCGGAAGATTCATCACATGTAGTATGTAGTAAGTAACGTGTAGTATGCAAGAACAAACTAGTTATTCGCTTCGATTTTTTTGATATCTTGAAGCCTTCTTTTATGCCTTTCATTTTCGTCAAACTTTGTTTCTAAAAAAGCTCTAGTCATCTCTTTTGCTTCCTCCTCTTTCGTATAATCCGCCGCAATTACCAGTACATTCATATCATCATCGCGTCGACCTGCTTTAACTTGCGCAACCGACTTTCCGATTGAAGCTCTAACTCCGTCAAATTTATTAGCAACTATATCCACCCCTACCCCGCTGCCACAAAGTAGTATTCCTTTTGATTTTTCATTTTTAGAAACAAGCGATGCAACTTCCGAAGCATACTTGGTGTAATCATCACCAGGATCTAAATTTTCTGCTCCGACGTCTAAAAACTCATATCCCCATTCAAAAAGCCACTTGGCAATCTTTTCTTTAAGTAAGAATCCTCTGTGATCTGAACCAAGATAGATTTTCATACACCCTTTTGAAAATTTTTATACAACAAGTAGACAACAATTCCGATAACGATGAATCCCAAAACCATAAACAGCGAGCCTACTACTTTCTGCTCCAAAAACCTTAATAAAGTTATTCCTACAAAAATCAAAGCCAGGCCTATTATTGCAATAAAAGCCTTTATGTAATTTCCGCGCCAACCGTTCATACAAAACCTTCTATTAAATCCAATATTTCTTTCTTGGGATCTTTTGCAGTCACCACATCGCTGGCAACAGCAACGCCTGTTGCCCCAAGCTCCAAACTCTTCCTAACATCTTCATGGGATTTTATACCTGCGCCGACAATAAGAGGAAGGTCACGCTCACGAGATATCTCCACCGCTTCGGCTATAATTTCTGGTTTTGCTATGGCAACCGAGGTGGTTTTGCTTCCAACCAATTCCGGCGGTTCATAAGAAACGAGGGTAGGTCTAAGTTTAAGTATAAGTTTAAGTTCATTTAAATCTCCTGCAAAAACCAAAGTTTTTAATCCAACCTTCCGTGCTCGAGCGTGAGCTTTTTCCAGAGTGAGAAAATTCTCAAACTTATTTTCCGAATGATTCAAAAAGGTTCCAATTGCGCCATCTTCAAAAACCGCCTCCGGTAGTATCGCACCCGTATGGGCCCCATATTCTACGAAATCGACGTGCTGGGTCCATATTTCAAGTTTTGAAGATTCAACAATCTCTTTTATGTCAGACGCCTGAACAACGGGAATGACTTTAATTTGTGTCTCGTGAGCAACTTCCTCAAGAATTCTGACTAAGGCAAGTGCGGAAGCACCCGTCCCTTGTTCATAGATTTTAAAATTAACAAAAATCATCTGAATAAGTAGCACGTAGATAGTAGAAGGTAGAATGGCTAGAAAAAAATTCCATACTACATACTACTAACCGCTTATTCCTAATATCTCATTTACCCTGTTCTTGTCAAACCCAATTATCGTATCTTTACTTCCGTCGTCTTTTACAATAACCGTAAAAGGTACTCCCAAAAACCCACCCGAGGCCTTCATCATTTCTTCCCGGGCTGAATCGTCCTGATCAACCAGTTTTTCGATAAAAACGGTCTTATGTTCATCCAGATAGTCTTTGAGCATCTTGCAATAAGGGCATGTTGTTGTTGAATAAACAGTTACTTGCATCAAAATCACCTCCCCAGTGAGATAGCTATAGCATCTCACGGGGCCACATTAGATGGCGCGAGCCTATCTAATTGTGGCTCATACAAACAAAAATTTCATATATTTAAACCATGTTGGAGAATCAATTGACAAAATTTCCCCGGTTGAGGCGGAAATATAAGAAGTAATAGGGATAGAATAATCCAAAAGTCCCAAAATATTAAAAACTTTTTCTCCTGCAACAACATATTGCAACTGCCTATTTTCTTCCACTACTTCAATTCTTGGATTAACAATTTTATTCACCAATTTTGTTCTCAATAGGGCATCAACCGCCTCGCGGGGAAAGATAGATAAAAACTTTTGACCGCTTGAGGTTTGGACAGAAAGATTTGCGGTTTTAGAGTCAACCGTAACTGGAAAGCTGGTCAGGGCAATTATTCCTTCTTGTTCAAGACTGAATTTTTCCCCTTCAATGCCTACTTTTAATTTTTGAGTCTCGGCTCTTTCTTCGATTTCCAAAAGGTCTTCCTGCCAATTTGTGACATCAAGCTCCCTTCTCTCATTACCAGAGTCTACTAGAAGGCTAATTTTACCGTTTTGCCTACTAAGAGTTACGACAGATGTAGGAGAAGGTGCTACTTCGGCGGCCTTTTTTACCTCTAAATAAGAGTGAGTGGGTATGTCGAGTGCTAAATTATCTTCTTCCGAAAGCACATTCCAGGTAACTTCTCCGTCATTCTTAACTACCAATAAGGAAGCACTTACAAAAGATGGCGATAACAACAAAACAAAAAAACCGATAACAAAACTGGTCTTTAAATTCCTCATCCAAAATAGGATATCACAAACAAATCTCTCAAACCACAGATTGTAAAGAAATGATTGGATAAAAAACTTAAAAACTACCCTCTAGGATGTGTTTTTCGGGAAGTTTATCGGCAACTTTTTCGGAAGTTATTACTACCTTGTTATGGTCAGAATAGTCCGTAGATGATTCAAATTCAAGCATGAAGCCGCCTTTAGCAAGCCTCATGCGACCTGTTGAGAAAGAAGAAAAGTTGTCTGACCCCTCTTCTCCTCTTACCAACCATCCTTCGTAAAAGGAACCGGATTCAGGATCAGGCAGATCTGCCAATATACTATGGGTAAATTTATTGTTTTCAAATTTTCTTGTAGCAATTGCCGAAGCGCTTCCCCCGCTAACATCTTTTAGTTCTGCCTTGTCAACATCTTCTGGTATTTCTATTTTAAACTTTTCCTCAAGAGTATCTTCTAAAGACAATGTTTCGGGGACTTTCATTTCCTCGCTTGGTAGCGAACGTTGTCTCCAGTAAATTACCCCTCCAACAATAGCTAAAATCAAAATCCCTATTACTATATCCCTTCTCTTCATTGGCCAAAGATTAGCAAACTCTTATCCGAAAGTCAAATCAAAACTTCAAGTAGCAAAATACTATGAGATTTCTAATTTATTCAAAAAATCACTGATTGCGGAAATAATGCGTAAAAAATGCGGAAATTATTTTTAACTTGATTTTAAATAAACTCCAAAAAGTGCAAGTACGGCTGCTACCAATAACCACTGCGTCGAGGCAAGCCAGATATCCGTACCCAAGTAGCCTATCCCCGCCAATAAAACAGATATCAATGCACCCCCCATCAAAACTTGCGAGTACATATTCATGTCCTTCTTAGCCATTTTTCTCACCCCCCTTCGGGCCTGGAACCCATACTACGGAAGAAAGCCTTTAACCAAATACCCCACGATAAAAGCCACAAATGCTGCTAAACCCCCCACTGTAAACATTTCAAGTCCGCTTTTGACAAATCTTTGCCTGGTATAGACGGTCCTCAAAAAGCCAACAACAAACAGAGTTAAGCCGACTAAGATGGTCGATAAAACAAAAGGAGATCTTGTACTTATCAAAAAGGGAATTAAGGGAATCAAACCTGAAATATTAAAAGCGGTAAAAGTGATTATACCGTGCTTTAAGGGCAGACCCTCGTGGTCGGTCTCCTGGTTCTTAGCTTTTTCGTATTCAATCTCACTTTTAACTCCCAGGTAATTTCCTGCTGCCATGGAAAATCCGTCGGCAAAAAGGTTGGCAAAGCCCAAAATTAATACTATCCCGACGTCAAGCGATGCCCCGGCGCTACCTGCAACAATTGCAAACGTAGTAACTACGCCATCACTTGCCGCAAAAACCGCGTCGGACAAATAGCCTGCTTTTTCGTGGATTGTAACTCTTGGCATATCATTTCATATTATCACAAATTAGGACTTGCAAGATTTATTCCTTTTGTTAATATGGATTTTAGAGGTTGTGTTTCCCCGCCGAGTTAAACTCGGCAGGGTGATGTACTGAATGGTACGTCAAAGGAATTGGGTGTGAGTCCCAAGCTGTGCCGCAACCGTGAGGTACGTTCAGCTTACATGAACGTACTAGAGCCGGAAAACTAGCAATCTTGTCCTGAGTGGTGAGCAAAGTCGAACCATCGAAGGATATCCCGCGTAAGGAGAAAGCCATGAACAAAAAATTCTTTTTATTTGTTTTAGCAGCCGCAGGAGTTATTCTCACAGCCTTCTTTCTTGTACCTAAATATAAACCACCACAATCTCCCCAAGTTACCCCAACTCCTGAAGCAAATTTACAAAGTGCGATGCTGGTTGTCGATTACGGCGAGGGAGATCCGGTAGTATACTCAATCGAGATAGCCGAGGGTTCGACCGCATTCAGTTTGCTGAAAAATATAACTGAAAAAGAAAACATTTCTCTAGAAACGCAACAATACGACTTTGGGGTATTCGTCAAATCAATCGGAGGCAAGGAATCTTCTGCCGAAATGGCTTGGATATATTTTGTAAATGGCGAGGCAGGCACAATTGCCGCCGATCAAATGAATATAAATCCGGGAGACAGCGTCGAATGGCGCTTTATCAAACCTGAATGAAAAATTCTATATACAAAATACTCAATTCAAAACACTTAATACTAGTCCTCCTATTTCTCGCAGCCTTCTCTGAACGAGTCGCTTTCGATCTTGGACCCAATATTGAACTAGTAACAATGGCAATGATTTTATCTTCGTTTTATTTTGGAAAGAAGGAATCTTTCTGGCTCACGTTTGCGATTATTGCAATTTCTGACAGAATCATCGGAAACTCAAACATTTTTCTTTTTACTTGGAGCGGCTTTCTTATCCCCGCATTTCTTGTGAGTAGTATTTTAAAGGTGTTCACCAAACGAATCACGAATCACGAATCACGAATCACGAAAAAAATATTTGATATCTCTTCCCTCACCCTAATTGGATTTTCCTCAAATATTTTTTTCTATCTCTGGACTAATTTCGGCGTCTGGCTTCTTGGAAACATGTACGCTGAAAATTTGACGGGTCTTCTTATGTCCTACTTTTATGCGCTCCCTTTCTTGAAAAATCAATTAGCAAGCACCCTTATTTTTGTACCCCTTGGTTTTTTTCTAACTGAGTTTTTAATTTTTCTAAATAAAAGATTGTCACTGGGAAGTAGGCTGAATACAGATCCAAGTTTCCGTTTAAAATTGTAAAATGAATATTGACTTCGGGTTTAATTTGGTTAATACTGAATCGTGGCAAAAGATAAGCGAAAATATCGAGATAGAGCTGCGTATTTAATAAATGCTGTGCGGATAAAAAGGAGAAGGTTGAAAGAGATTGCCGTCAAAGTAAAGGGTGGTAAATGTGTAGTGTGCGGTTATAACAAATATATAGGCGCTTTGGAACTTCATCATGTATGGGGAAAGAAAGAGTTTTCAATTGGTGATACAGGATACACATATTCTAAAGAAAGATTACAAGCAGAACTGTCAAAATGTGTTTTATTGTGCGCGAATTGTCATAGAGAAATCGAAGCAGGAATTACTTTTCTACCTCAAACTTCAACTGTTAATCTTAAGATGATATAATCCTTTTGCCTTAACATTATTCCCCTGTAGCTCAATGGTAGAGCGGCTCGCTGTTAACGAGAAGGTTGTAGGTTCGAGTCCTACCGGGGGAGCCAGACTGACGTTATCCGAAGCAAGTCTCGGTCAATACTACCTATAAAACTCACACAAGTTAAGTATCCAAAATAAATTGGAGATAATTTTCTCGATTTATACACTTAAAATCAGAGTTGGAATATGTACTTGTCCAACTACTTGGGGCTTTGGAAACTTTGTAACCGAATTTAAACTCAAAACCTGACAACTTCCCCTCTTTTTCCTCAACATAATCCAACTCTGCACCAGTATACGTTCTCCAAAAATATGTTGAAATTGGGTGCTGTTTATAAGCAAGTAGTTTCATCCGCTCGACGATAAGAAAATTTTCCCACAGTTGGCCGAAGTCATTCCTGTTATTTAAACCACTAAGATTATCAATCAAAATATTTCGAATTCCTAAATCATAAAAATAAATTTTATCCATCTTGACAACTTCTTTCCGCAAATTACGACTAAAACCCTTAAGGCGGAAAACCACATATGACTTTTCAAGCAAATCAATGTAGCGACCGACAGTATCCTTACTCATTCCCAAAGAATTGCCAAGTTCAGTTAAAGAGACTTGAGATCCGATTTGAAAGGCCAGTAGTTTTAAGAGATCGCGGATTTTGGAAGAATTTTTTATTTCCCCAAACTCAATGAGGTCTTTATATAGATATGCGTCGCTCAAGTTTTGCAAATATTCCCTTTTTTGTTCATCGCTGACGATTGAGAAAATTTCCGGATAGGATCCAAAGACTAGTCTTTCTTCAAGAGTTGAATTTAATTCTTCATGATTTGCGTCATAGGATAGCTCCAAAAATGAAATTGGGTAGAGATGATAACTCCAGACACGACCAGTCAGAGGTTCACTTACTTTACTGGCAAGATCCAGTGAAGATGATCCGGTGACCAAAACTTTTAAAGAGGACAGATTGTCTAGAATAATTTTTATTGCGGTGCCAATCTCAGGAATCCTTTGAGCTTCATCTACAAACAACAACTCATAACCCGCAACTAACGATCTTATTCGTTCTAAGCTGAGGCTGGAAAAAACGTCCTGAAAGCGGCTTTGATCACCATTTATGGTTAGTGTTTTTAAGTTAAGACTCTGGATTATTTGAACGGATAAGGTGGTTTTCCCCACCTGTCTTGCTCCATAAAGAACTACACCCTTGTTTGATGAGCTTAGTTTGTCTCTGATCACCGTTGAAAGTGCTCGTGGAATTAGATTCATAGTGGTGATGTTAGCATTATCTTGGCTAACTGTCAAGCGCTATTAGCGCTAATATCGCTGACTCAACAGCATTATTTTATCAGAAGTTAACCTATTCAAGACTACTCCTCGTATTCCAATTCGCACGCAAATTGCGATGAGTATATATTCAAAAACTATCGTTTGCAGTAGCAAACTCATGTTTGTTGAGTATAGAAAAGTTGGCCGACGCGCTTGAAGTATCTTTATCATTTGTTAAAATAAAAATAAACTACTTGTTTTCTTAATATAAAAACTATGCCAAAAGCATCAACGGGTAATAATGGCCATATTTCAAAAGTTGAAATAAAAATGGAGTTGTCACCAGAGCAAGGTGAAGAACTACTAGAGAGCTTGAAAACCCGTTTTGAGAAAAACATGAACAGGCATATTGGTCTTGAATGGGCTAAAGTACAAGCAAAGCTGGAAACTAATACTGAAAAACTGTCCTCACTCAATGCAATGGAGGCAACCGGCGGTGAACCGGATGTTGTTGATCTAGATAAAAAGACGGGCGAATACATTTTTTATGATTGTTCAGAGGAAAGCCCTAAGGGACGCCGCAATGTTTGTTACGACCGAGTTGGGCAGGAGGCGAGGGAAAAGCAAGGGGTGCATCCAGCAGGTAACGCTATTGATATCGCAGCCGCCATGGGCATTGAACTTTTAACGGAAGAAGAATATCGAGAGTTGCAGAAACTTGGAAATTTCGATACGAAGACGTCAAGCTGGGTGAAAACACCGATCAGTATTAGAAACTTAGGCGGCGCCCTCTTTGCTGATCGCCGCTTCGGTCATGTCTTTCTATATCACAACACTGCGCCCACTTTCTATGCCGTTAGGGCGTTCCGTGGCTCACTAAGGGTTTAATGGTGGGTATCACTTACTCTCCCTGAAGGTGGGGCTTTAAATTTACTAGAATTTAGGTAGTGAAAACTTTTTTCCTGTTCCTGAACATGTCAATCAGGGGGGCAAAACTTATTATTAGAATGTGTAAGAGTACAGCTGATATAATTTATTAGGATTTTTTGTTGATTTGTGATATAATACAAACCATAGAGCAGATCGAGGCAATGGATCTGCTTAATTTTTTAACATATTTTGAATTTAGATAGGTAAAGGTACCCCAATTATTTTATTTTTCTTCTTGTATCTTTTCATCTTCTTCAATAATACGTAATAACTTTAAGCAGTTCTATTGCTTTGATCGTTTTTTTAGACATTTCAATGTTCAGACGCAACAATCACAGACTTTTTAATAGGCGGGGTGATTCATTTGGAAATAATAGAAATGGACATTTTGGCCGTGGAAGAAGAAAAACCTCTTTTTATAATCCCACCATGTTCATTAACAATTCTTCAGGAGAGACCCCTGAGGAATTTACTCCAACCCATTCTTTTTCGGATTTTCAAATTCACTCTATTCTGAAACAAAACATCGCTCTCAAAGGCTATAAAGTTCTCACTCCCATACAAGACGTGGTGATACTGCCTATTCTCGAAGGAAAAGATGTCGTGGGTATCGCAAATACAGGTACCGGCAAAACAGCAGCATTCTTAATCCCGCTCATCGACAAGGTAATAAAAAACGATCACGAAAAGGTTCTCGTTATCACCCCAACACGAGAATTGGCTATCCAAGTCGAACAAGAATTAAGACAGCTGGCAAGAGGAACTCGTATAGAGCCGGTTATTTGTATCGGTGGAGTAGGTATTGGTGGTCAAATTCAAAAATTAAGGAGAGATCCCAATTTTGTTGTGGGAACTCCCGGAAGGTTAAAAGATTTAGAAAGTCGAAGACAGTTGAATTTTAACTCGTTCAGAAGTATCGTTCTGGATGAAGTAGATCGAATGCTTGATATGGGCTTTATCGTAGACGTCAGCTATATTGTTTCCAAACTTTCTCGGGAGCGACATTCCCTCTTTTTCTCCGCCACATTACCGGAAAGGGTACAAAAAATTATGAGCAATTTTGCCCGTGATCCACAAGTTATTTCTCTTAATGCCCGGCAAACTCCTACTAACGTAAATCAGGATATTGTGAAATTAAATGGCAGGCAAAAAATAGATGTACTCGACGAACTATTAACTAATAGGGGCTTTGAAAAGGTTCTCGTATTCGGCAGAACAAAAAGAGGAATAGACAGAGTTGCCGGCGATTTAATTAAGCGGAGGGTAAGGGTTGCAACTATCCATGGTAATAAATCCCAAGGCCAAAGACAGAAAGCACTGGAGCTTTTCAAAAACAATAAGGTACAGGTACTTTTGGCAACGGATATTGCCTCGCGCGGACTTGACATTAAAGATGTCACTCATGTTATTAATTACGATCTTCCCGAAACCTATGAAGACTACATTCACCGTATCGGTAGAACAGGAAGAGCCAATAAAAAAGGAAACGCTTTGACTTTCGTTTGATGGAAAGTGAACTGTTTGATATTCTAATTGTATACACAGAAAAACTTGCCACCAGCGCCTCTACTTTAAAAAACGGTGTACTGCTTCCTTTTGCTAAGGGTTCGAATAGTGAAAGTTACAACGTTGTTTACGGATACTTTTTAGAAATCTGCCAAAAGAACGGCTTAAAAGCAGCCTTTACTACTTCAGCCGATATAATCGGTGCTGGTAGATGCCAAAGTTACTGGCTTTATGAAGGTAATAGTTGGGTCAAGGTAAGAAAAACTGGTTACTCGAAAGTAATATTTGACAAATTTTCTCCCGTTAATGAGAAAATCAAGGATAATCGTAGTTTACTTTTTTCTTCCAAGAAAATTAAACCTTTTAATCAGCCATTTCTTTTTGATCTTTTCTTCGACAAACAAAAAACGTATAAAAAACTCCATCAATTTTCCATCCCCACAGTGAGTATTAAAAAAAATACTCTTAAAAGTGTTAATAGCGCTTGTAAAACTCTCGAACAGATAAAAAGCAACCATCCCCACCGCGAGGATTTTTCCGACGAAATTATAATGAAAAACAGATTTGGCGCAGGAGGGATAAATGTCTATAAATTCAGAGTCGGTCAAATCCGAGAAATGGTGAAATCGTTAAAAAAACATAATAAAAAGTCCTTTGTTATCCAGTCATTTGTTAGTTTTGATAAAGGTTTTAGCTACAAAAACTCTCCTGTCTCAACCGACATTCGGATTATATATCTCAGGGGAAAAATTATTCAAACATATATAAGAATGGCTAAAGCTGGTGACTTCCGCTGCAATGAGCACCAAGGTGCAACATTGAAATATATACCAATAAGCCAAGTGCCTACGGATGTTCTTCTTGCTTCTAATAAAATCGCTGAGGTGTTAAATAAACGAAGTTTGTTCCTACGGAATAATAAATCATCGCTATTTGCGCTTGATTTTATAATCAGTAATAACGGTAACATTTACCTTCTCGAAGGAAATACAGGACCGGGTTTAGATTGGAATTTGTCAAGTAAAGAAAACAAAAAAGAAGCTCAGAAATTCATAAGAATCGTTGTAAAGGAATTGGCTAAATTGGCTAGGCAGACCAAAACTTCCAAAAAAGAGTTCGAGAACGTAGTGGTAGGTACTTCGGCAACTTATTCTCCTGTACCTGATATATTCATTTTAAGAGTTACTCCTTAATTTCAAACAGGATCAAAAAATGATATAATTACATCATGATTAACTGGTCGATCGACGAAAAAAAGTTTAAAAAAGAAAATCCCGAAGAATACCGTCTGTGGAGGTTAACTCAGCTAATTAACTATGGATTGGATGGTGAAAAATTAGACAGAGAGGAAGTCAAAAAAGCCTGGCCTTCCATTAAAGACGAATTAGACCCTTATAAAAAGAGGGCATTGGAGTATTTAATATGGGAAAAACTATACTCACTCCCAAACAACTTAACTTTCTGGAGCTTATCCAAAGCGAACCCCAAATAACCAAAAGGTTTTATTTGACCGGCGGCACTGCTTTGGCTGAGTTTTATCTTCATCACCGATTGTCGCATGATATAGATCTTTTTACAGAGGAACAGGAAGTCGACCAGAAATTAATAGAAGCATTTTTAAAAGCCAACTCCGTCAAATTGTCAGTAATCAAAATAAAAAGGAGTCAATTTTTAGGACTTATAAGCTACACCTTAATCTTTACCGATGGCGAAGAGCTCAAAGTGGATTTTAACTACTATCCCTTCCCTCGTATCAGTAAGGGAGTTAATTTCGGAAAACTGGACGTCGATAGTATCTACGATATCGCTACAAACAAGTTGCACACTCTATTTATGAAGCCGCGTGAAAGAGATTATGTTGACCTCTATTTTATTTTAAAAAAAGAAGATTATTCGATTAATAAATTGATTTTAGACGCAAAAGCAAAATTCGATTGGGATATTGACAAAGTAAACCTAGTCAATCAGTTCATTAAAGTTAAGGATATCAAAGAAAGTAGACTTCCCAAAATGCTGGTCGCATTTAAGAGAGAGGACATGGAGGATCTTTACTTGAAGTTGGCAAGGAGTCTTAAAAAGGAAATTTTCAAGACTAAGTGAGTATTTTGGCAACTTCACCTCAACACTTCCGCGAACCTGATATACTTCAAATATGAAGAGGCAGTATAAATTCCTCAAGGGTAAAGCAGATAAGTTTAATAAATACGGTGTTGATTTAGTGGTTTATGGTGAGAATGTTCCCGAGGCAAATGTTGTTCATGTTTCTGTAAAAAAGGGACATTTCGAAGAATTCTATGACGTTAAATGTTATTACATTTATTATATAGTTAAAGGTATAGGCACTTTTGTGTTAAATGATAAAAAAGTTGAGGTACAAGCAACTGACTTAGTCGTCATTCCACCAAAGACCAGAATCCACTACTTCGGTAATATGGAAATGGTTCTTACTGTCGCACCCGCTTTTGATAATAAGAACGAGAGACACGTAAGGATGGTCGACGAAAAAGAAAGCCCGTATTATAAAAGAAGTTAACTAGAGTTAAACCTTGATTTTGTCACAATAAACGAATAGTATATTTATCATGAAAATGGATCCCGTTAGAAAACCGGGATAAAAATATGAAGAACACAAAAAGAAAAAGAGTTTCTAACGGGATGAGTCCGGTTGTACATTTCGAAATGCCATACACTAACCAGAAACGCCTGAGCAAATTTTATTCGAACGTTTTTGGGTGGGATATGCAGTACCTTCCTAAAATGGGAAGTTATGTTTTGGCAATTACTTCTCCGGTGGACAAAAACCAAATGCACAAAAAGAAAGGTGCAATAAACGGCGGTTTTTATCCAAAAGGCCCGTACGGTAACACGCCACATCTAGTAATCTCGGTCGGCAATCTCGAAAAACATATAGAAACAGTTAAAAAGGAGGGTGGAAAAACGGTTGGTAAGTCAATGGACATCCCCGGTATCGGAAAATTTATCATGCTAAGAGACACTGAAGGAAACCGCGTAGGAATGCTCCAAGCATCTATGTAAAAGGTGACATATAATTTCCTACTCTTCTGTTATACTTGATTTAGGCCTCCGGCTCGGAGAGAGGTGATAGATATGATGGGATGGGGATATTCAGGAATGATGAATGGATATGGTCTTTTTGGCTTTTTGACATGGCTGGTCGTTTTTGTCGATCTGGTTTTACTCGGCGTTTATCTCTTGAAGAAATTGCGCTAAGTGAAGTGTTAATTTAGTTTTTATTCAATTCATCAAATATAAATTTTTGTACTCCGGTTAATACACCCTCGCCTTCCTTGGGTGTTAATATAAACTGGCCATCCAGACTTTTTGTTGCAGTAAGTACATTGTTCTCATCTAAGCCAAGAAAGTTAATTTCATATTCTTCCGGTTTTTTTAAAACTTGAGCCAGATTCTTGCTGGTTGCCAAATCCAAATCGGTTCTAACCAGATTTCCGAATTCATTAAATAGATCATCAATCTTTCTGGTCGCATAAATAGAAATAAGTTTACCTTTCATCGCTACCAGAACCGCCCGTTGGCGCTGAGATCTGGCAAAATCGCCTCCATGTTGGGCCGACGCCCGGGAACGGACGAATTTTAAAGAGGCCTCGCCGTCCATTTTTACTTTGCCGGAATCAAAATGTATATGTTCATAACGACACTCAAACTGGTGATGAAGTTCTGTGTCTGAATAAAGCCCATGAAGCCTAGCTATCTCTGCTGCCGACTTTCCACAGGTATCGTTTTCCCGCCCTTTTATCGGGTAAAAGTAATCATCAAAAGTTACCGGAACATCAACCTCTATCTCTCCCAAAATATCAACTATCTTTTTAAAACTTTCAAAATCAACTGCAACAAAATAATGTATTGCTAAACCGGTAGTATCTCCCACAACTTTTTTGGCCAATACTCCCGCTCCCCCCTCGCCTTTGTATTGAGGTTCTTTTAAGGGATAATTCCTGTCGTCGCTGCCAATCGCATAGGCGTGGTTGATCTTAAAATTTTGGGATATGTCGCTTCGAATGGGAATTTCAACCCAAAGATCCCTCGGAACCGATATCAAAGTCAGCTTTTTTCTTTCGGGGTTAATGTTTGCGACCATAATGACATCCGACAAATTTCCTCCGTCGTGACCCGCCCCCCCATAACCAAGAAGAAGAATATTATATGAACCGCTAGCTATAGGGGGGCCATCATCTTCAAGAAAATCTCCTTCTGGGGTCTTTACAAAAACTTTAGAAAAATTTAAGAAAAAATAGCTTGCAAAAAAGCCTGTCGTAAATGAAAGTGCAAAGAGGAATACTAAAAGAATTCTTTTTAATAAGGCAGGCATTCTAACCAGTGTACTATATTTTAAGTAGAAATTATTCCAAGTAGTCTTGCAATTTTCCCGCTGAGCGGGACTGCGCCAAGTCTTACTTGGCTTGTTTTCTTTATTCTAGGTAATCCTGCAACTTTTTTCTTCTTGATGGGTGTTTAAGCTTCCTTAGCGCTTTTGCCTCAATTTGGCGAATACGCTCACGGGTCACTCCAAAAACTTTTCCAACTTCTTCCAGGGTCATTTGCTTATTTCCCTCCAAGCCAAATCTTAACTTTAAAACCCTTGCTTCCCTATCCGAAAGCGTTGCCAAAACCTCGTCAAGATGATTCTTCAAAAGCTGCTTCGAGGCTTGGTCAACCGGTGAAAGTTGACTTTCGTCAGGTATAAAATCTCCCAGGAAACTTTCCTGATCTTCCCCAACGGGTGCCTCAAGCGAAGTTACCTCCTGGGCAATTTTGAAAATTTCTCTAACTCTATCCGCATCCAGCTCTGCTTCTTCTGCAATTTCTTCGGCAGTCGGCTCCCTGCCCAACTCTTGCATCAGACGCCTACTAATCCTATAAAGTTTATTGATTGTTTCAACCATATGTACCGGAATTCGGATTGTTCGGGCCTGGTCGGCGATTGCCCGGGTTATGGCTTGCCTTATCCACCAGGTAGCATAGGTTGAAAATTTAAAGCCCTTCCTCCAATCGTATTTCTCGACCGCCCTTATTAACCCTTGATTCCCTTCTTGAATAAGGTCAAGTAGCGAGAGCCCCCGACCAATATATTTCTTGGCTATTGAAACAACGAGACGAAGATTTGACTGGGTAAGCTTGTCTTTGGCCGCCTTTTCTCTCCTTTCAAATCTTTTTGCAAGCTCAACTTCCTCTTCGGCGACTAAAAGCGGTACCTTGCCAATCTCTCTTAAGTATTGCCTGACCGGATCAGTTGATTCGGCACCTCCAAGTTTTGACAGAATCTCAATTTCCCGTTCAAGCTTTTCCTTAGCCTTTTCGTCTGAATCCATCTCCTCGGCTTCAACCGACTCGAAAACGTCAATGCTTTCTGCCAGAAGTTTGTCGTAGAGATCGTCGAGTTCACCCAAAGCCTGCTCGGCATTAGGGAAAACTTCCAATATGTCATCTTGGGTTAGAAACCCCTGGTCTCTACCTTTCTTGATTAACTCGACTACTTCTTTTTTTGCCATGTCACTAAAGAATTATACCCTTAAAATTGTCGCGCTCAACCTTATTTAATTTTTTAGTTAACTCGCCAAATTCCTCCTCCTTCTTTTTCACCATTCTTGTGTCTTTCAATTTTTCCAAGCCACCAATTTCCAAGGAAACTTTTTCCAATCTATCTCTGATATCAAGAACCCTTAGCTCTTTCTCAATAAACTTAAGCTCCTTTTTTAACTTTTCCGGAGTATCCTCGTCTAATCCTTTTATATCCTCCAATATCAAATCGACATAACCTTCAACGAGTTCGTTTGGCAAGGTCGAAGCAAAAATAGACGGATCAAAACTTTTGTGCTTTTTAGCAAAAGACCTAAATTCCTCCACGATTCTTTTTGCCAAGGGCGTTTGTATTAACTTTAGAATTTGGCTAACTTTGAGAAGAATCTTAGGTTCATAACGAAAGACCACTGCCAAAAATCTCTCTTCTAAAAGTTCACGCCGCGTCTTTGTTGGCGGCTTTACTAACGCCTCGAGCTTGGGCTTTTCAACGTCTTTCTTAACAATTCTGTCTACTTGTTCTGTAACCGCTTCCAAGGATACCCCAAGCTTCTTGGCAACAATTCCGATGTAGTGAGCCTGTACAATTTTATCCCTTATGGCCGAAATTATCGGTACAATCTCTCTACTAATCTTAGCCTTATCGCTACCGCTTAACCCCGGATAGCGCTCAAAAATTAAGTCAATCATAAAATCCCAAACGCCGCTTGCTTTTTCCAATCCTTTCTTTAATTTCTCGGGGTCCTTGCGAGCCGCCTCGTCCGGATCTTTAAATCCGCTAAGCTTTGCAACTCTGATGTCGAAGACGAATCTCTCCGCAATCTCGATTCCGCGCCTTGCTGCTTCACTACCTGCAAAGTCGGCGTCAAGTGCCAGGATCAGTTTTCCGGAAAATCTGGCCAAAAGCCTCGCCTGCTCTTCTGTTAGTGCCGAACCCTTAATCGCAACCACATTTTTTACTCCGACTTGCCATGATGAAATCGCGTCAAGTTCTCCCTCCACAATAACGGCTTCTTTTTTCTTTTTAATCTCGCCCTTAGTTAGGTGTAGGCCGAAAAGAATTTTAGATTTGTGATAGATTTCGGTTTCAGGCGAATTTATATACTTTGCAAGGTTCTCACGTGCTTTCGGAAGAACCCTGCCCGAAAAGCCTACAATATTACCCCTGTGGTCATGCAAAGGAAAAATTATCCTCCCCCGAAATCTATCAAACGTAGCGCCATTTTTTGAATAAATAAGCCCTACCCTCTCAAGGTCTCTAAGAGAGATTTTTTTCTTATCAATCAAATATTTTTTTAAAGCAAGGGGGGTATCGGGAGAATAACCAATTTGAAAAGTTTTAATTGTGTCAAGCTTAATACCGCGCTCATTTTTTAGGTAGTCGAGGGCAATTTTTCCTACATTATGGTTCAGTAGAATAAAGTGATAGAAGCGTAAGGCGTATGAATTTATCTCATATAACCTCTCTTTACTACCCCTATCGACAAAATTTCCACGGGTAAGCTTTACTCCAACCCTTTCGGCTAAAAATTTTAAGGCTTCGGGAAAGTCCATTCCTTCATATTCTTGTAAAAAGGTTAGCGCATCGCCGCCTTTTTGGCAGCCAAAACATTTAAAGATCTGGACCTCGGGTGAAACCATAAACGAGGGAGTCTTCTCGGAATGAAAAGGGCATAAAGCTTTATAATTTCTGCCTGCGCGCTTAAGCTCTACGTATTCCGAAATTAAAGATACTATATCTATTTTGGATTTTACTTCATCAACCTGATCTGCCATCTTAATTCATTATATCAAATAAAACCGAAGAAAGGATGAAAATTAACGAGGACTTTTATATAAAACCGCTACTTCATCTTCGTATACTTTTCCCCAACCATCTAATTCTAAAACCTGCAAAAGGTCAAAATCGCGAGCCTCCCAGCCGAAAACCGAAAGGAACCCCTCAAGTTTCTCGGTAAGATCGTCCAGTTTATCTTCTTCTTTAGGCTTACTCCAAAGTACAATTTCGACATTATATTTTTCAAATACTTTTCTATAGTCAGTTTTCCCCGAAAGTACTTCGTTATAAGTATCAAAGGCTGAAGTTAATCCGGCATTTCCCGGCTTATCCCATCTCCAAGAAGGCATTCTGCCATCAACAAACACCTTTTTTTGTGGCAGATTCCAAATTAAATATCCCCCCCAACCATATTCTGAGAAAATCTCACCTCGGGGTAAATTTTCATTTAGATAGGAAACTGCTTCTTTGGGATAAAAACCACCATAGCCCAAATAACCAGCCTCACGAAATGCAAAAATGGCTTGGATAAAAAAAATTATTAGACTGGTTAACCAAAGCGTTTTGTAAAACTTTGTAAATCTCTCTTGCCCGTTTTTTACCCTCTTTGCATCTCCCAAAAGAAAATTGATTGTCTTAACTGTGACCGGAAGAGCAATAATTACAAATAAAGGCAGGTGTCTTCTTGATAATAATGCCGAGGCCAAAAAGAATATATATAATCCGGCTTCCTCAAACGCCATCCTCTTCCAATATTTCACAAAAAGAGCAAACGAAATTCCTATAAATGAAACTATTGCCAAGTCAAGCATGGTAAGCGCCGGCATCCATTCAACTATGCTAAAACGAAGTTTGGTATCTGAAACGCTTGACAAGGCTTCCCTCCAAATTCCCGGGCCGTAAGGATTAATCAAGGTCACTAATATGCTTGCAAGTAAAATCACCCATTCGCCAATCAATGCTTTTCTGGTTCTTACAGACTTTAAAAATAAAAAAATAAAAAATGTTATCAGACCTATCAAAAAACTTCCGTGAAGATTTGCCCAGATAAAAAAAAGTGATGGAATAATATATTTGGCTTTTCCCAAATATGATTTAAAAAGAATAAGAACCAAAAAGGACAGCATTAACCAACTGACGATTTGGGCACGGATTCCAAAAAAAGTAAAAAAAATTGAAGCACCTAAAAGAACGGGGAAATTTACAAATGCTCCCAGCTTTTCGTAAGACAATTCAAAAAGACGCGGTTTCAAAAACCTCGTATTAATATAAAAACCCAGGTTTTTGAAAATCTTTTTACTTAGAACCGGCTTGCCAAAACTAAAAGAAACTATATAAAGAACTAAAACCGCCAGAAGTGATTCGAGCAGCGATAGTCCAAAATAACCAAGCTTTGAATATATAAAATAGAAAATAAGCGACTGACTCCAGGCATGATCCACCCAGGGAAAAGTGGGCATCGTATAAGAAAAGGGGTCGGTTTTAGGTATGCCGGAAGTTAAATATATTTCACCCGCTCTTAGTCTCCAACCAAAATCCGGATCCAAAAAAATAAGTCCCTTAAAGCAAAATAAAATAAATATAAAGATAGATAAATAAATATAAATTCTTTTCAACATAACTAATTAACCTACCCACCACCAGTTTACAAAAAAAAGTGACGTAATCATAAGTAATAAGAAAAATATAGAAAGTACTATGAAATATTGTTTACCCTTTAGTATTTGTGATAAATAAATAAAAATTGGAAAATTTACTGATTGATACCTTGAAAATGACATTGTGTCACTTACCAAAAGGGGTGACAGCCACAAACATAAACTCACCAACCAATAAACTCGCGGTAAAATTTTTTTACTCTTAATCAATAGAAGTAAGAATATAAATACCGTTATAATATCAACCTGAGAAAAGTGAAAAAGGTGAAGAGGAAGGAAAGGAAAAAGGAAAATAAGAGCTAAGTTATTGAAAATTGATAAAAAAGGGAATTTTGCAAAAGGACTCCAATAAGATCTGGCTAATAAAAAATAAATAAAACTTCCAGTGTTGTGATAGTTAAAATACACCCAAATCATAAACGGTACAAATAGTAAGAATGCAGATATTAATAACTCGGATAATCTTATTTTCCGTTTGTGAAAATCCCGGAAAGCAAGGTAAATAAATAGCAGATTAAGTAAAAAACCGCTAGCTTTGGTGATATTTAATAAAGATAAAAAGAGGGACGATTTATAATATTTTTTTTCTAAAAGAAAATAGCTAAACCAAAGCAATAAAACAAGATATACCCCTTCTGTATAATAACTTCTAAAAAAAATGGCAAAGGGAAAGAAAAAAAGAATGTATATTGCCTTTAGAGAAATTTCATAACTAAAGTGCTTCTTAATAATATAAATGAAACTAAAAAAATTAATAGCCACCAAAAGATTTGAAATTAAGAAAGCGGAAACTTCAATATCTTTAATGACCGAATTAAATAACCTTATAATTAGTGGATAAAAAGGAAAAAAGGCATAAGCCATCTGTTCCGATTCCCCTGAGTTTTCTGATATTTTCGCATATCCTTCACGAGCAATTTTCAAATACCATTGTGCATCAAACTGTCCCAGAGAGTTAAGTAAACTAAAAGATTTACCCTCTGTACGGACATCTTCTATAAAATGATTTGAGTTAATATTATAGTTAAAGCCGTTAAAACTAACCTTGGAATGAAATATTAAGATATTAAAAAAGAATAAAATATTTAAAGTGATAAAAATGATGAATTGAAAGTGTAATTTCAGAAAACTATTTATTGTCCTATTAATAAGAATAAGAGAGGGCATAGTTACATTATTCCACTTTTTTAAACTTATATGGATGAAGGTCATCCTGGTTCAAATAACTTTCGTCGGGCAATAAATCCATGTTCGTGTTAAATACTTTGTTAAAAACAATTCTAAAAGTATTTACAGGGGTAAGGCTGGGGTAAAACTCTTTAGCGTCAGTATCTGGAATATAAATCGCATTAAGGATTGCGGTTTTTTCTTTTACCTGATCGCTGGTTCCCTTAAACCAATCAAATCTATGGTCAAACTGCAATATCCCAACTGGATATTTACCTTCGTCGGATTGAATAACAATTACGGGTTTTCGTTCAGAATTTTGAAAGATTTCTGTTATCAAGTCCTCAAGAAGTTTGTTTGTAATTTTAACTTGAATTACATAACTTTCTTTTTCTTCTATTCTAGCCTCATCTCTATTAGTAACATAGTTTCCTTTTTCATCAAAAACATAAGGGGGGTGAGTTATTAAAAGGTGGGCAAAGGTAAAAGTAGACTCATTAATAAGGGGTATTTTTTTTAGATAATCCAATTCATATAACGTTCTATCGTACTGTTCTTTACGCACCCCCTCTGCAAATAGTTGATCTTTTACGGGATAAAAAACGGTATTTTGTAATAGATTCTCCGAAAATTCAGGGGTTACCTGAATGTTTATATTTATATCGGCAAAGTCGTTTTTTCTGGTTGGCTCCCACCATGAACCCAAATGAATATATTTATAGCCTTTGTCTTTAAGCGTTTTTACTACTAGGTTTTTTTCAAGAAGCGAATATACGGGACCCCAAGATTCGGAATTTTCACCACCATTCTGAGATAGATAATTTATATATTGCATATTTAAAGAGGAAGCAAGGGACTGTCCGGTTTTTAGATAGTTTGACCTGCTTGCCTCAGCAACATAAAATCCTTTCTCACGCAAAAAATTTAAAAAATCGCTATTATCAAATCCGTAATTTTCTTGAAGAATATCATTCCTTAAGTATCTATCAACAATTATGTAATAAATGTCGGGCAAGTCAGTATCTTCCTCGCTATCCTTCTGAACGGTTAAAACGTCAATGGTATTTATCGACTTACTTAGAACAGAGTTATTACTCTTCCAAGGCTTTAGAGTAACCAATCTAGCAAAAGAAATAAAAATCAAGAAGATCGAAAAAAGGGATAGAAATTTATTTATAAGCGTTAAATGAGAATCTGTCCACAATATAAAAAAAAGGGACACCAAAAACAAAGCTATCCAAAAAATAAAAAACCACGGATAAACAGTTAATACTCCGTCTACCGATAAAATTTTTCTGAATGGAGAAAAGACGGGTTCGAATGAAAAGACAAAAAAAATAAAAACGAAAGTAATTAGTGAGGCTTTAGCAATCTTTCTAGTAGCCATAAAACTTCCTAAATAAGAAGCTAAAGAAAAAAATAATACGACTATAGTGGGGTCAACGACGTCTCCAAAAGAAACTTGATTAAAGTTTTTTAAATATAAGGAGAATATCGGAAAAAGCGAAAAAAGGAACGGATATGCGATAAGAAATATCATTTTCTTTTCATCAAATACATTACTCTTTCTGAATTATAAATCCTAATTTTTTTACGGATATAAAAAAAATTGGAAAACTCTTTTTCAAAATTTTCTTGATTATATTCAGAAAAAATATCTTCCCTATTTAAAAGTAATCTTTTAATTTGAAAGTCCCCCTTTGGAACAAATTCAATAATAAGCCACTTGCAAATATGCTTAAAGAAGTTTGCGATTTTTGATAAAGGCAGGTTATGTGTAATTGCAAAATGATGTATAAGCGCCAACGCTAAAGCAACATCACACGGACCTCTTTGAATTAAAGAGTCTCTTTCCTCGTTTGCCCAACCTATTCCAGAACTTGGGTTGGTTAGATCCAAAAAAAGGGGAAGTACATTTGTTAAATGTCTTTTTTTAACCTCCTTATAATCTTTCTCAACCGCTAAAATATCATTGTCAAAATCGACAATAAAAGTATTTTTTACATCTAATGCTTTTGAAAAGTAACCAATATTCGACCCCAAATCCCACAGCATATCAACCCTGCCAATCTCCTTAAATAAACCCTTTACAATATTTTTTTTATTTCTTAGAGACCGATTGCCGTAGCTATCTTTTTCATAATAATCTAGCCATTCTGTTTTTTTAGTTCTTAAATCTAATTTAGATATAAGGTTTTCTAAGTTATTGATAATCGCAAATAGTGAATTTTGAGATATATAAGATTCCTTTCTCTTTACAAACTTATCCTCGAGAAAGCTCTCTGCTTTTGAATGCATATGTATATTAGTAAGTACGGAAAAATTAAGAATCGAGCTCAATGGTAAAAGCTTACTAGTAAGGTCAAGTGGAATTCCGTCGATAAATATTCTTGAAAACTGCATCAACCTGTAATCTTTATATGCTGCCAAAAGAAGAGGAGACAAAAGATGCCGGCAAAATTGCTGATAGGCTATCCAAGGGGTCCCTTCTTTGTATTTTTCAAACGATAAGGTATCGATAAAAATCGGCTTGCCTTGCAAAAACTGGACATTGTAAGCACTGGCATCTTTCAAAATCATCCCCTTTTCAATACTTTTTCTGTTTATTAATAGTGTAAGAAGGGCGGCGTCTTTTAACTGACTAAAACACCATTCATATGGATATGAAATAAAGGGAATTTTTTCCGGTTTAATTATTTTGTAAGTATTGGGGTAACTACTAGGAAACTTTACACTTTTATGAGAAATTAAATAACCCTCCTCTGTAAGCTTTTTATAAAGGCCGCTTTTGACAAAGTAGTCGAAATTGTCTTTATAATTAATATCGACTCTTCTTAGAAGTTGACCATTTTTTATAAAAAGAAATCCGCTTGGATCCCTAAACGAACCCTTTGAAAACTTACTCGTTTTTGGAGAGTTTCTCATCATTTTTCTTGGAGCTGCCTTTGGAAAACACATTCTTAATTTTTCTCCAATAAACTTTCAACATAAACAATCCTCCAAAAATTACTCCCAAAATAACTTGGGTAAGATAGCTTCCGGAACCAGGATCTATATATGCATAAACGCTTTTAGGAAAAACAAATAAAAATACCGACATAATTAAAATTAAAATGATCATACAGATGCGAATTATTCTAACATACAAACTAGTTTAGAAGTAAGATTCTAAAAGCACAAGGTAAAATGGCGGAGACGAGAGGATTCGAACCTCTGGTGACCTTGCGGCCACATTCGCTCTCCAAGCGAACCCGATCGACCACTCCGGCACGTCTCCTTTTACTCGTACTTTCTTTTAGTAAAAGAAAGTACGACAAAGAAAATACAAAAACGTTTCATTATATCAAATCATCTTGTATCCCCAAACTTAATAAGTTGTGGGCTCTATCCAACATTTTTTTCTCTCCAGGATGGGTGAGTTTTTTTCGTGCGTTTTCATAAATTAACCACTCAACTTTTTCCGTTTCAAAACCGGGACCTTCCGGAAGATCTTTCACCCATTCCATTAAATAAAAAGTAACAAATTTCAAAATACGATCTCCTTCATGCGTATAAAAAAATCTCTCTGTCCCAATCTTTTTTATAATCTTTGCTCCAATCCCACCTTCTTCCCTAACCTCTCTTAGAGCGGTACTTTGAAGTTCTTCAAGCGTCGATTTTCTTTCACCTCTAGACAGCGGTCCTGGGTTTTTTCCGCCTTTTTCCTCATCAATCCAGCCTTTAGGAAGCCTCCAAACACTTTTAGGATATTTCTTACTGGGAGACGACTTTGCCACTAACCATAAAACGCCTCCGTTCATTTTCTTGTAGACAATCCCTCCGGTTGAGAATTCACGCTGCATACCCTTGATTTTAACTGAAAGAGCCAGGGTTATGAAGTCATCTGGAAGTTAATTTTTTTCCTCTGGTTTTCTTTTTTTAACTTTTCCAGAGTTTCTTTGGCCGCTTTTAACATAGTTTTATCTCTCTTAGAGTCAATCCTCTTGAGCGCCTTAGAATATTCGAGCCAAAGAAACTCTGGAAAACCAATGGCTTCGCCTGCTAATGATCTGGCAACCATCAGGTAATAAATATGTCTTTGGGGGAGGCTTCTACCATTAATTGTGGTTGCACCGCCGGCCCTTCCTGCTTCTTCCAGAACCCTTGTGCTCATGCCGCCTTTTTCTCCCATCATCCGAAGAGCTGCTCTGACTGATGATTCTCCTTTTCTTACCAGAACCTTGGGAATTTCCCAGCCTTCGACGTCCCCCTGTTTGACAAAAAACCAGCGAGGCTTTCCTTTTACGTCTTTGAAAACACACGCAGCAGAAACAAGGACTGTATTTTTATCCAACATAACTTGTGCGCTTTCGAGCCCAAACGACTCCGCGAACGAACGTGAGCGGAGGAGGCGGGATTCGAACCCGCGTGAGTCTTGCGACTCAGAGGTTTAGCAAACCTCCCGAATTGACCAAACTATCGGACTCCTCCTTGTAGGTGGAATTATATCATTGATCAAGCCCTATTGAAAAGCTGTTAGCTAAGTAGTGTATAATAATTTTAACATGCCCAATCAGAAAAATAACCAAACCCCACCACCCCAAACGGCTCAACAGGCGCCCGTCCAGTCTGCCCAAACTCCGCTTCCAAGACCCGAGCCGGAAAAAGTACTTTTTTCCTGGAGAGCTCCGGCAAGAGCTTTTAAGAAAAGGGAAAGAGAATTCTGGGTAAGGTTAGTTGTGATTGCCTCAATTTTTGGATTTATTCTTTTTATCGTTGAGGGCGCAATGCCTGTTGTGCTTTTGATCGCTTTGGTCTTTCTTTTTTATATATTGTCAACAGTTGAACCGGAAACGATCGAATACGCCATTACCAACAAGGGAATAAAAGTTGCTGACAGAAGAAACGACTGGGAGATTTTCACTCGTTTTTGGTTTACTAAACGCTTAAATACCGATTTATTGATTTTGGAAACCCTGGCTATTCCCGGAAGACTAGAGCTGGTGATTAATGAGAGCGATAAGGAAAAAACTAAAAAGACTCTTTCTCTTTATATTCCTGAGGAGGAAGCAGCTCCCACAAGAATGGATAAAGCTTCAGACTGGGTTTCGAAAAAATTATCCTAAGTCCCTTCTTTAACATAATAGGATTTTGGCTTCAAATCTGGTAAAATTAGTCAATCTTTTATAAGTTGTCCTCGTAGCTCAATGGATAGAGCATCGGATTGCGGATCCGGGGGTTGTGAGTTCGACTCTCACCGGGGACACTTGGGTGGGATGCTGGAGTGGTCTAACAGGCTGGTTTCGAAAACCATGCGCTTCGCAAGAGGCACGGGGGTCCAAATCCCTCTCCCACCGCCAGATACCAGTCGGTATCTGGCTGACAGGTATCGAACGGTACCTGTCGCCTTATCTAGCAATAGTTAATCCCCAAACTTCTCCTGCTCCTCTTCGTTTCAAAACTTTAGCAGCCTCTTTCAAAGTCGAGCCCGTTGTGTAAACATCGTCGAAAAGCAGAAAAGATTTGTTAATTGGTTGATTAGTTAATTTGTGTTTCGAATTAAAAGCAAAGACTCCACGAACATTCTCCCGTCTTTCTTTGCCCTTGAGCTCGGTTTGGGGGCGCCGAAGTCTTTTCCTGATAAGAATATCGGAATTAAAATTCCATCCCATTTGATCTGCCAAAAGTTCACCGATAAGTTCGCTCTGATTAAATCCACGAAAATTTTCTTTAAGGAAGTAAAGAGGAATTGGAGTAAGTATTGAGTTTTTAGGAAATATCGGTTGGTTCACAAGGTAAATTGCCATGTATTCTGAAAGCTCTTTGGCAATCTCCTTTGCAAATTTATATTTAAGCTTTAAAATCGCAGTCCTGACTACTCCTTCATAAGCCCAGACGGAAAAAACGCCGTTCAATCGAAGTTTTTTAAGACATTTGCTATGAGTAACTCCGTCAAGAGCGGCCTTTTCGCAGTAAGGACACAGCTGCTTAAGAAAGGGAATCCTATCAATACACAAGCGGCAAATATATTTTCCTTCTCTGCCACATCCTAAACATGTTTTTGGGAATATTAAACTAATTAAGTCCATTTTGAGGTAAAATAGGTTTATGCGAATTATAAATAAAAAGGCTAAATTTAATTATAATCTCTTCGAAAGAATCGAGGCGGGGATATCTTTATTGGGTGCTGAAGCAAAAGCCGTAAGGGGCGGGCACGTAAATCTTTCTGATTCTTTTGCGAAAATTATTGACTGTGAAATCTATCTAGTCAACGCAAACATACCGGTTGAGGGAAAAAAAGAATATTCATCAACAAGAACCAGAAAACTCCTTCTTCATAAAGACCAAATTGTCTCCCTTCAAACGAAAATAAAACAAAAAAAATTAACTCTTGTTCCGACCAAAATCTATACTAAAGGTAATTTAGTCAAAGTCGAACTCGCTTTGGCAAAATCAAAAAGAAAATTTGAGAAAAAGGCTAAGCTTAAGAAAAAGGACATCCAAAGGGAAATTGAACAGGAGATTAGAGGCAAAAGTTAAATTGGTTGATTTCAGTCGTGGTGAGAGGTATAATTACTCATACCTAACAAAATTGTGTAGCAATTTTGAGAGGAGAAACAAGCGAAAAGTCGAAGTCCTGAGTTTAACGGGGGACGAAGACACAAGCGCCCGTTTCGACAAGGGGACGATCGGTTTCGACGGAAAATGTTCTTTAAAATCTGCAAGCAAAGTTTGACTAACACTTTTCAAAAGAAGTCAAAAAATAATTGCTAAACCCAATTATAAATTCGCATACGCCTAAAAAGTGTTTTTGCGAATGTTTGCTGTTTTGTTTCTCAACCGAAATAGACAAGCATAAACCAGTTGGGATGCGGTAAATACCACTGACTTTAGGTATTTTCCAAAGTTTTAAAGTCAAACTTCCAATTACTTTGTTGGTTTCTTGAATTGGGAGTCATGAAAAATCAACAAAGCTTGTAGAGGATTTTGAATTCATTTTTCGGACGAGGGTTCGATTCCCTCCGTCTCCACTAAGTAGGAAATTATGCCCTTTTAGAAGGGTAGCGAATGGTTCATTGAGGCTATATTTCGTCACTTTCTCATTGTCCACAAAAAAGTTCGTAAAGATTAAGCGGCAAATTTTGTCTTTTGCCATCGCACTTCCAGATTTAACGATAAGTAAGGCGTTTTTTGATAAGTTCAAGAATTGCTCAAGACTTAGTTGTTCTTGTTCAGGTTTATCAAGGAGTTCTTCCAACTTCTTGATTTGTTTTTCTAAACTAAGTTTCTCCTGTTCAAGTTCAACCATCCTTTTTTGGTGAGCCTGCCAAGAATAAGACTTTGGTTTAAGTTTATATTCTCCCAAAGCTCGTTGTGTAAGCTCCCGTTCCGTAATCTTAGTTGCACCCTTTTTGCTATGAAGCTCTGCTTTAAGTTCCTTTCTTCGTTCCTCATTTATTGCTGTAATTGCTTCAAGACTTCTTTGGTAATCTTCTTCTGTTAGACCCAGACCACCTTTCAGAAAGTCGTATATGAAGTCTAAGACTACTTTGGTTCTTATTGAGGCTCTTATTTGTTTTTCTTTAGATAGTTCTTTATTCTTTTCTTTGGTTTCAGATAAGTTACGCTTGCATTTAGCGTTATCACATCTTGCATACAGATACTTGCTTGTTTTACCCGTAGAAGGTGCAACACGCATATTACTTCCGCAATAAGCACATCTAATCATCATTTTAAACGGGTAAAAGTTCTCCTTATGAGGTTTATGGGGTTTCATTTTACGATAGGTCAAACTTTGAACAATATCGTAATCTTCTTTGCTTACAGCACGAACAAAATTGTAAATCTCTCTTAAATCAACATTCTGTTTGGCTTGTATCAATACACCATAGTAAAAAGGGTCTTGGAACATTCTGCTTAGTTTTTGCATTGTTATTTTCTGTTTTTCTCCTGAGCGTTTAATAAGTCTATAAAACCCTTGTTTATTCAAGTAATCGTTTATTTTCTCAATAGACTCTCCTTTTGTTCTCATTTCCCAAGCCTTGCATATTAGTTCGTGGTTCTTCTTATCTGGGCTGTAAAAACCATCTTCATTTATATAGCCATACTTAGGAGTAGCAGTTTTGCCTTCAACTAAGTTACCTCTAACACCCCTTGTTATGTCTTGGGACAATTTATCAGAATACTGTTTTGAAAGTACAAAGGCTAAACCTAATATCATCTTTCCGTTTGCATCATTAGTGAAATAATGAGTAATAAACTTAAGGTCTTTTATTTCACCTTCATCTATCATATTTATTATTTCTCCACCCTCCTTCATATTTCTTGCCAGCCTATCAGGATGCCAAGCTAAAATAGCATCATATTTGCCAGCTTTAATATCTCTTAACATTTGGGTAAACAATGGTCTTTGGTCAGGCTTTTTAGCAGACCTTTTCTCAATAATGGGTTTACCAACTATACGAAGGTGGTTCTTTAAAGCAAAAACTTCACATTCTGCGATTTGGTCTTCTACGGAACGACCTTGTTTTTCGGGGTCATCAGTGGACTTACGTGCATATAAAACATACTTTAACTTCGTTACATCAATTTCTTCTTCCATATTTTCCCAATTAAAAACCACCCAATTGATGTAACCAAAAGGGTGGTTTGAATAATCTTAAATTAGCTGGTTGGTTATATCAACCTACAATGAAGTATAACACTAATTAATTTCAGTTTATTACTTCCTTTTTTTCTTCTACAAGTTCTTTCATTACGCCCAATAGTTCCTCATTATCCATATTCTTAAGTTTCTGAGCATATCTTGTTTTCATAAAAGGAGGCTCAACAAAAACCGCCTGTGGTTGTACGTTGTTCAAACCAAGAGCTTCCCGTTCTTCCTTTAAACCTATTTGCATACACCTAAGAGCTTCAGCAAAATCTTTTGGTTTACAAGTTTCAAGAGCTTTGAGAGCCATTTCTTGTAAGTGTTTTGCAATTGAAGCCTGTCTTTTTCTTACGTCAGCTTCAGTGTCGCTAAGTGAGGCTATAAGTTTTTCTCTTATGGCTTTTTCTAAGTCCGCTTCGTATAACTCTTTTTCTTCTCTCCAACCTTTTGTCTTTCTTGTTACGAAGCCATTTATTTTGATGCTCTCAGCTTCCAGAAACGCATTTACAGACCTTGCACCACTGTAGAGGTACTTCTTTCTTAACTCACTCCAATTAGTCCTCATAGTATTATTTTACACCCCATTTATACGCAGTTTGCACCCTATAAAGTTCTTACTCGTGTAAAGGTTTTATTATATTTCCGCTTCCAACTTCTCAATGATAGATGTTGATGAAGATATTTCTTTTTTAATGTTTATTAATCTTGCACCCAAGCTCTTAGCTCTAAACTTCTTTTCTTTCCAGAATTTATCAGATAGCGGGTTAGTAAATAAAAAGTTTGGATTTATTTTTTCTGTAACTTTTGTTAGGACTGAGCTTGCTTCATTAGCAGAAAAACTGTAAACAGTTTCTATTGAAAAAACATAATCAACACTGATTAACTCAGACATAACTTTACTTCTTTGTTTTAGGTTGTATATAGGTCTACTGCCACCTTTTGATAACTTAATGGTTTTATCGTTATCTAAACCTACAATTAAGATATCGCAGTGTTCTTTAGCTTCTCTCAAAAACTCAATGTGTCCAATGTGCAAGATATCAAAACAGCCAGTAATCAAACCAATGGTTTTGCCTTTCTTTCTTATTACGTTAACTATTGAAGCTACTTGGTCTAAAGATTTAATTTTATTAGCATCTTTTCTTGACTTTGGCATATTAAACCTCGTAGTTGCTCAAGCAACTAAGTAGAAATTGTCTTTTTTGCTGGTAGCTTAATTTAACAATTTTCTTTGCATTTTCTAAACGAAGCCTTTTATACCTTTTGTCAATGTAATTTAGCTCCCATTCAAGAGCATCTTTTACCAACATATTACGATTTCCGCTTATCATCATTGACCTTACTAAACCAAGTGGGGATAAAGCCGCCATTTCGTCTGCTGTTGTTATTAAAACTTCATCATCAGTTTCAGGTTCTCTATCTATGCTTTCAATAAGTCGTTTTACCTCTTTTATTTTATCTTGGGGAAAATCTTTTATTTCTTGTAAGATAGCTTCAGCGATTTTAGCTCCATCTTTGCCTTCTCTTTCTTTGTCTTGAGAGTTTGAAGCATCGTGGAATAAAGCAGAAGCCCAAAGAGTTTCTACATCATATTTGCTTCTTCCTCCAGCTTTCAATAACTCCTCTACGTTCAAAATAACCTCAACTGCGTGTCCGTAATCGTGGAAGCGTTTATTGTTCTCAAGTATCTTTTTAGCTTCACCAAATAGCTGTTTCAATAACCTTTGCTTTACCAAGAGTTCAACCCACTTCATCTTAATATCTTTCTTTGTTTTAGTAGCCTCTTTGAGCAAATCTTGCGTAAGCATATAAATGATTTTGTTTCCGCTGTTATCTCGCATTGAGTAAACGTTTTCCTTAGCTTCCTTTGATTTTGTGTCAATATTAGCCATTCCAGCCATCAACTCAGCCAATTTCTTACCTGTATCAAGGTTTTTAAGCTTTTTGATTACATTTTTGGGGTCAATTGCTTTATTCATATAAGAAGTTCTTACACAAATCAGAACTTATAAACCTGATTATACCGCACTTCTTGTGGGTTTTTCAGAGTGTTTAAGACAAAAATAGCTTCCTTTATCTTTTCCTCGTCCCAATGTTTGATAATTGAATAAGTCAGAGGTTTAAGGAGTTCGTGATAGTTCGCTTCATCTCCACCACTTCGCTATAGCTTCGCGGTGCGTAGCACAAGAAGTTAGAAATGTTCCAGTTCAATTGAAAGAAGTTTGTCTCCGGTAAGAAGAATTAGTTTTTTCTCTTTTTCCGATACAACAATAGATTTTGCGTCTTTTATTTGATCAGACAAATATTGTGCCTTATATTCTCCTTCCTTATCTACAACAACCACTCGGCCATTAGTGCTGTCTAAAATATAAAAACTTTCGGTCTCTTCGCTAGCGAAGACCGCCCTCGCTTTATCAATTTCTGGAGAAACATTTTCAAGATTAAATGTCTGCAAGTTCCCCGAGGTTAGTTTTAAAATCTTTCCGTCGTCTTTTAAAACCCAGATCGAACCATTAATAACTATTTGAGAAGCATCTGTTAGATCAACGACCGCGCCCTCTGTTAGCCAGCTCCTTCTTGCCGAAAAACCGTCCTCATGAGAAGTGTAGCGCCAAATGAGAGAAGCGCTTTTTTCAAGAATGTAAAAGTTGCCCGCATATGAATAGGCTAAAACTTCCCCGCTCCAATCCACTTCAATCACCTTTTTATTACCTTCAAAAATCTCAAAAACACCCTCCGGAGTAACAGTGAAAATTCTATCAGAATAGACGGCAATGGCCTCTGCCTTATCAATGAGATTCGCTCCGGCAACAACTTCTGCTCTTTTGGAATCAGCCTCAACTCTTATAATTCTTTTTCCTTCTTTATCGAATACAAAAATTTTTCCGTTGGAAAAGACCAGGTCCTCTCCGTCAAATCCTTGACTCAATAATCCCAGATTAACAAAAGTTGAGGGTTCTTGGTCATATTCGGCTAGAATCACTCTTTCCCCCTCCTCAATCTTTTTTTTAAGTTCTGTAACATCTTCTTCCTTAAAACCCTCTTTCGATAAACCCAAAACTTTTTGTCGAGCTTGGTAAAAAAGATCTCTGGCCCTGTCCGGATTCAAGGAGTAAAGGGACTCTGCCTCATCTAATTCATGCGTCGCTTGTAAATAATTCTTTTCAAACTCTTCTCGTAAATCTCTATTTCTTTTCTCTCTTATTCCAAAAAAAATACTAACAATAAGAGCTACAAGAAGGATTCCGCCTACGCTTGCCAAAACCTTCCTTCTGGGCGAAAGTGCGTTTTCGCCCCCCACGTTTCGAACATAAACGGCTTTTTCTTTCAACTTCTCGAATAAACCGGAACTGCTTTTAACTTCTCCAGAAAAAATTCTCTTGGTTTCTGGCTCAGGGACGGTAACGGATTGATCCAATTTTGGCTTAAGATGAATGAGTTTTAGAAAACTTGCACCAATGCCGCCGGTTAATTCTCCTGAATGGATGATTGGCGCCAAAGCTTCGGCAGCCTCTTTTGGATCTTTACCTTGAATTGCTCCTTTGAGAACTCCTTCTGGGGATTTACTGAAAAATTGACTTGTTCCCAGGATAAAAAAATCGCTTTCTTTGGGAATACCGGACGCCACCTGAACTTCCCCGGTTTGACTTTTAAGAATGGTTGATAAAGTTCCTTGCCTCAAAACGGCAATCCGCGCCCCACCGCCGGCGGCAAGATAAAAAATATTATCGATAAGTACTCCGCAGGCTATCTGAATATCTTCCCACGAGGAAAATTCGCTTATAACTTTCTCGACAGAAATCTTCAGCCTCGAAAAGGAACTGCCCCCCCCTTCGCCAAAATACTCCTCGTGAAGACGCGATAAAACTTCTCTTCCGGCAAGAACCGTATCTAGCCCGGAATCCTTACTTACTGTGGAAATTACCGCAAAAATTTTTCCCCTAAGTTTATATTTCTCCTCACTTTCTGGACTGAATTCATAAACTTGTGCCCAACCTGATACGTCGGGATTGCCTGTAAGTTTTGCCGATATAACGTCATACGACATAATAAAAATCTCTCTATTTATGAAGTCCAGCCTGGCTCTAAAGTACGACTAGAGACAATAAAAAAACAATAACCGCTAATAAAAAATGGACAATTCCCAGTACCTTTATTTGTTTTTCAAAACCGACTTCCAGGGTTTCCGTCATAACACGGATTTGCTTTATGACAACTCCGGCAAAAAGAATATAAAGCAAAAGAAAAATCCAAACCGCAATCTTTACAATTGTAAAAACCGAGGGGGCAATGCCTTCAAAATTTTCCATATTAGCGTACTCTTCCTTCCAGTTTTTCCTGTTCCTCCTCTATTCGCGATTCTCTTAAAATCCTGGCTACTTTGTCGGGGTTGGGTACTGCTTCAAAAGTAATTAAGGGAATAGAAGCAGCGGTTTGTATAACAACGTCTCCGAAATTGAAAAAAGTCCTAATCGAACCCACAACGCGGGGCGTGACGTCCTGGATCTGATCTATGTTGGCGTCGGTAATTTCTCTTGATACAAGGTTAAAAAAATCAACCTCGATTATCCTTTCATCCGTAACAATGTTTACATGGAAAAACCAGCTTAAAAATTTTTCGAGGATAAAAGCAAACGTAATGAGATACCAAACAAGAGGGAGGATGATCTGAAAACCGGGCGGTAAAAGCTCGTACGGCAAAATTATCGGGAAAAAAGACGGAGCCAAAAGCATCAAAAAAGCGGTAACCAACCATTGTAAATTGGTTATGGGGTGGCGGCGTAATAGAAGTACCACTTTTTCCTCAGGATCGGCGTTAACAAATCTAACAAAGTCCGGATAATAACAAAAGGCGGCTAGGGGATTATGGGTGTGGCCGGGAAGTCTGTGTCTTTCAGATTCTTTGGGCTCAACAAAAAACGGCTTCGTTTTAGAAGATTTTAGCTTGGAAGATTTTGTCTTTTCTTCTGAAATAAAAACATCAGGCATAAATTAGTGATTGGTTATTAGTGATTAGTTATTAGTAAAATAATTAAACACACTTATTATAGCACTCTAATTAGCTTTGTTTTTTACTAACTACCAACAACCACTTACTAATTACCATTTAAAGCTTCTCTATATTAAATAGACTACTTTTCAATCCAATGTAGCCCGGAGCCCGTAAATTAAAGGCCTTTTTAAATTCCTCGCCTGACATGCTGACCGATCCTTTGTTGGTTGCGAAATTCAAGCTCTGAGTTGACCCTGAATTTGAATAAGTAACCGAAACGCTTGAAACCGAATTATATCCTCCAATTGAGGCAAGTTCGCTTAATGAATACGGATTTCCGTTCCAACAGTTAGTGTCGACGGGAGAAATTCTTGAAACGTCGCCTCCTCCCTTATATAAAATTTGCCAAGCATTTAGGATATCTGCCAGTTCTTCGCTTTTTAACCATGGGTTACTCCTGCCACAAGTGCTGCCAGCGCGCGTCCGATACCAAGCTTTATAAAACCATGGAGAACTTGCAATTTTTTCGTAAGCCTGGCCCGGCCAGTCGCCGTCTTTGGCGTCTTTTATTCCGCTCCATCCCCACTGAGAAATAGTAAATCCCCCTGAAGTTGATGCATAATAAGTTGTTGCGGGAGCTCCCCCTTTGGTCATTACCCAACCACGAGTTGCGTAAACCGCCTCCGCCCACTTGCCGGACTTAAGCTGCGGCTTATAAACCTGGCACGCCTCGGTTGTACAAATAGTACCAGCTCCATTATTGGTTACAGCCAACGCATAACTTCTTGCTGCAACCGCTTGGGCTTTGAGTGCCTCAAATCCGCCTTCGTTGCCCCACCTTTCTGGCACCTCATAAATTCCCAAAAGATAATTGTCTTCAAAAGAGACCCTTCCATAGCCGGAAACTCCAATTGTAGCAGGAACAGGGTAAGCTTTATTAAGTTCTGCTCCCTGATAATAGGCAGAGAGTATTACCTCGGCAGACTGACCGGACTTAGCTCGGCCAAAAGCACCGTACTGGCTCATCCCGGTTCTGTGGGGAGCACCAAAGGAAAATGCAGCAAAAGCGGGACGAAAACCCGGATCGCAGTAATTGGATGATCCGGGAGGACCCGAACAGGGTTCCAGAGTCGGCGGAGTATCCCCAACCGAGGTCTGAAAACCCCCAGCCTTAAGAGCAATCAGTTCTTCCTGTTTTGCAGACAAGGTTGCAAGATATTTCTCAGTTTTCTCGACTTCTCCCGCCAGAAATTGGGCTCTTTGACTGACTTGTAAACGAAGAGTTGATAGACTTACTTTATTTTTCTCCAAAGTTTCCTTATCGTTTTTCAAGACCAAAAGATCTTCTCCGTACTTTTCCATTGTTTTTATATCCTCTTTGGCGGCTTTTTGGCGAAAGGCTATTTCTCTGAAAGCCTCTGATGCGTCTTCAGATGACAGAAAAGGCAAAAGAGGGTCATAAATTCGCAAGAATTTATAGTGATTTTTGGTTTTTTCGACAAAAATTTCTTCTGCATAAGCCAAATCCTCTTCTCTTTTTTCTATGTCTTTTTGGGTAATCTCGAGCTGGTTTGAGAGTCCGGCAATTCTCTTTTCCAAACTGGTAATCTGTGTTCTCAAGTCCGAAAGTTCTTTTTTGTTGTATTCCTGGGCCGGTTTTAGTGCATTTATCTCCTGCTCAATTCTGGCCAAACAAAAGTCGACGTCGCCGACACCTGGGGAATCGCAATTGGGTTCAGCGGAAATAGAGTTTAGTAGTAAGTAGTAAGTAGTGAGTAGTGAGGAAAAAAGTACAACAATAAAAATAATAATCTTTATAATTGATAACTTTGTGCTATGTTCTTTGCGCTTTGCACTAAACATTGTTCTTCATTATACCAGCTCTTTTGGCTACCCCGTTTTTTACTTACGTCACGTCTCCATTCGAACAATTTTGATACTTGACTGCCTGAATTCTCGTACTAAAATGGTAGTATGGTAATCAAAAGGTCCATGCTGCCGGAGCTGGAAAAACATTTAACAGAGAAAGAAATTAGCATGATTGTAGGACCTCGGCAAGCCGGAAAAACTACACTAATGCTTTGGCTTAAAAACAAGCTTGACGGACGGGGTAAAAGTACACTTTATCTCAATTTGGATTACGATTCGGATAAGAAATTCTTCACTACTCAGCAAACTCTAATTAATAAAATTGAACTGGAACTGCAAGGAGAGGGGGGGTATGTATTTATTGATGAAATTCAGAGGAAAGAAGACGCCGGTTTATTCTTCAAAGGAATATACGACATGAACCTGTCTTATAAATTCATATTGTCGGGATCAGGAAGTTATGAACTAAAAGAAAAGGTTCACGAATCTCTCGCTGGACGAAAACGAATTTTTCATTTGACTACCTTATCTTTTGAGGAATTCGTCAACTATAAAACAGATTATAAGTATGAAAATCGACTCCAAGCTTTTTTTGAAATCGAAGAGGAAAAGACTTTTGGGCTTTTAAAGGAATATATGAATTACGGTGGGTATCCCGCAGTCGTTGTTAAGAATACTTCCCAAGAGAAACTCCAGGTAATTAAGGAGGTTTATCAAAGCTTTGTGGAAAAGGATTTGATTAAACTTCTCAGTATTGAGAAAAGTGAAGTACTAGGAAGTCTTCTTAAATTAATAGCAGGACAAATTGGTCAAATAACCAATTATTCTGAAATTTCAAATACTCTGGATGTTTCTGTCAAAACTGTAAAGAATTACCTTTGGTACCTTGAAAAAACTTACATCCTCCAAGCTGTTAGTCCTTATTTCAGAAATGTTCGAAAAGAAATTACAAAATCCCCTGTTTATTATTTCGAAGACCTGGGGATGAGAAATTTCGTATTGGAAATCTTTGGCAATATAGAAAAGGAGCCAAACCAAGGTTTTCTTTTTCAAAACTTCATACTTAATTTCTTTATAAAACCATCTTTGAAACTTTCTCCATCAAAACCTCATTTTTGGAGAACCAAAGATAAGTCTGAGGTCGATTTTATAATTGAAAAAGGGTTAGAAACCATCCCCGTCGAAACTAAATTTTCTACAATGAAAAAACCTGAAATAACGCGTTCGTTGAGAAATTTCATCGACAAATACAAACCCAAAAAGGCAATTGTTGTCAATTTGTCTCTTGACGAAAATATTAAAATAAAAACTACTGAAGTTTTCTTTGTTCCCTATTATAAATTGCACTCGCTCTTGCTTAAAGAAACGTTCTAAACAAAATATTACCTTTGTTCTTCTCATATTGTTCTTCATTATACCAAGGGGGGGTTAATATAATAGCTAAATGGCCAGATGGCTTTATGACTATCTGAACATTAATCTACCTAGCTATGCAACCATATAACCATTTAACCATTCAACACCAGTTGATTGTAATTGAATTTTGATGTTAAATAGAAATAATGAGAAAGTTTATAGTGTGTTTACTATCTCTACTTATTTTTTTATTCATTTTCTCTTCAGTTCCTTCCAATCAAGTTACGGCGCAAGGAGAAGTATGCAGATCTTTAGGCGGATCCTGTACAAGAGTTGATGAGTGTAGGGGCGACAACTTCGGTCGGCAAGACTGTGGTGGAATTGGGGGTATATGCTGTATCCCTTTTTGTGATAGCGGAGAATATTGTCAAGAGGTTCCTGGAGGCAGAGTGCCTTGTGAGCAGCAAGGAGGAGCTCCTGGAGCTTGTTCCATAGTAGGAGGCGGGCGAGGGAACTGCTGTTTACCTCTACCCGAAGGGACCTGTATTGGAAATGGCGGGCAACAGGGTGTGTGCATAGGTCCTGAGTTTTGCCCTGAGGACTACTATCAGGATGGAATTAACCCACCCGATCCTGTTTGTTCATTTGGACAAAGATGCTGTGTACCTGATACTGAACCTGGACAAGACTGTGTGGGTGAGAACACAGGAAGGCCAGGTACTTGTGAGTTCGGCCTTGCGTGTCCCGGTGAAGACACCATGCAAGATGGTTGGTGCGATCCATTGCACGTACTTAGGTGCTGTGTCAATACTATACCAGGAGAAACATGCGAGCCAGAGGGACACTGTACTCCATTAAGATGCGGCTTCGGAGACCCATACACAACACCCGACTGCAATGCCTTTCCACTCCACTGTTGTCCTGACGCACCACGTTCTGCACCCATTATTCGGATTAGAATTTTTTGCCAAGATAATAACCCAAACCTGCCGCCCACCAGTGATCCAGACAGCGGAAGGCTCTTGACGGCTATTGGCTGTATTCCTATCGGAAGCCCCCAAGAATTTACGAGTTTTCTCCTTACTTGGGGAATGGGGATTGCCGGGGGAATCGCCTTTGTACTCATGATTTACGCAGGCTTTTTGATTATAACCTCGGCCGGAAATCCCCAAAAACTTCAGGCCGGGAAAGAGCTTTTAACCGCTGCCATAATGGGATTAATTCTTCTACTTTTCGGAGCTTATATCTTACAACTTATCGGTGTAACTATTTTAAACATTCCGGGATTTAGACGGTAAAAATATAGGCAATGATAGACCTTCGTGATCTTATAAGAATAACTCTTCCCGAACTATCAGCTGTCGGGGGGCCTTTTAGTCTTGGTGCAATTATTCGTGATCTCTTACCTTACGTCTTCGGAATTGCAGGATTCCTAATTTTTCTTTATATAATTTGGGGTGGCTTTCAGATACTTACCTCGCAGGGTGATCCCAAAACAGTTGCCTCCGGACAACAAAAAATTACCTATGCGGTCATAGGCTTATTGGTTATTTTCACCGCCTATTGGGTCATAAGGCTAATTGCAAGAATCTTAAGTTTAAACCGGATTCTTGATATTTTCGGTTCAACATGAACACCCGCTTGGCATTTAACATTGGTGAAACTTTCTTCGGAAGATCAGGGGGATTTCTTACCGAAATCACCGACCTCGGACTCCTTGTATCTTTAATCTTTAGGAATGCACTCGTAATTGCCGGGGTCATCCTTCTTTTTTTATTTGTCTTTGCAGGATTTCAGATGATTTCGGGCTCGGGCGACCCGCAAAAACAGCAGCGGGCCCAACAAATAATGACAGCCGGGATAATTGGATTTATACTAATTATATTGGCATACTTTATTATTAGAATTATCGAAGTTTCTTTAGGAGTTGATATCTTAGGGCAAATTGCAGGCTGATATGAGAATAGCACAAAACCCCTGGGGCGTTGTTAATCCGCCGAGCTGGCTCAGCGCCTTTGGCGGAGGAACAATCCAAGGGATACCAATACTTATTAATATAATTTTAAGAACCCTGATCGTCGGGGCTGGGATATATACCATAATAAACCTCATCCTGGCAGGCTACGCCTATCTTTCAGCAGCAGGGGACGCCAAAAGGATTGCTGACGCAACCAATAAAATTACCCACAGCATAATTGGCCTTGTAGTTGCTGCTGGAGCCTTTGTTGTTGGCGGAATAATCAGTCAAATACTTTTCGGAGATCCAGCCTATCTATTACAGTTAAGGTTCTTTAGTCCGCAATGAGAAATTTAATTGCCCAAAGAGAAAACCCTCTGACCACGCCCTTAAGCGGCATCGGAAACATCGGCCAGGGAACAAATGCCGTAGTCGTACTCGCACAAGTTTTATCAACCACAATCGGCCTACTGACCGTAGTTGCGGCGCTTTTCTTCATGTTCATTCTAATAACCGGCGCAATCGGCATCATTTCCTCTGGCGGCGATAAAGGAGCATTTGAGGACGCCAGAAGGAAAATGACTACGGGCGCAATCGGTTTAGTCGTCGTTATCGCAGCCATGTTTATAATGGATATCATTACAACCCTCCTGGGAATAAGAAATATTTTAAATATCGGAGAAATGATTGAAAGAATTACACAGCTCTAAACCAAATTCCAAAGTGATATGAATGAAGCAATTGCCCAAAATATTATAAATCCAGCAATAGACCTTGGGTTTAGTAGTGGCGCGGCATTTTTCGGTAGTCTTATCCCTGCTCTTATCAGTCTGGGATTTGTAATAGGAGCAATAGTTTTTGTGTTTATATTAATCGTCGGAGCCATTCAGTGGATTACTTCCGGCGGGGACAAGATGCAGTTGCAAGCAGCCCGCTCAAAAATAACCAGTGCACTTGTCGGCATAATTATCCTTTTGGCCTTTTTTGCCATACTAAACCTTGTCGAGTGTTTCTTCCGAATAGGCTTAAGACAAGTTGAGATTGGTCCTTTTAATATTAATTTTTCGTCGACCTTAATTTGTCCAGGTGGAGGTGGGGGTGGCGGAGGAGGTGGTGGAGGTTCTGCTCCATCTGGAGGAAACATCGCCTGTTCGTGTGGTGGAGCATGTTCCGGATATTATGCAGTCACAAATAGAGTTGGAAGGCTCACCTTCGCGGGTGATTGTTATAGATGCACCTCGGGAGGTTGGGTTGCGGAGGGTGGCACGTGTGGAATACTTCATTGTCGACCAGGTGACTGGGATTGCAGAAATCCTTAAACTCAAAGTTCTGTTTGAACCTATTTTTCCCCCTTGACAAAGGATTTAGTATATCCACATAATAAAGACATCAACATGACACTACTTTCACCAGTTTATGCCCAAGCAATAAACATTACTCCCGGGGGGCAATTCTCAGGATTAAACGACATTACAGTTGCAACTATTATCTCTGCCTTCATTATTCTCGCCCTCGTTGTTGCAGCTTTGGTTTTCTTCTTCATGCTGGTTTGGGGAGGCATAAGGTACATTACCTCAGGCGGAGACAAGGGTCAGACAGAAGCAGCCCGAGGCCAAATTACAGCAGCTCTAATCGGTTTGGTCATAGTTTTTGCGGCTTGGGCAATAATTAATCTTGTAAACTTGTTCTTCGGAATAAATATACTTTCGCTTAACATTCCGAATGCTCAGGCTCCATAAGAGTAAGTGTAAGAGTAAGTGGGAAGCCCGCTTAGCGGGCTTTTTTAGTTAATATAAGTCCCTTGCTTCGTCTTTAGGTATTTTGTTAAACTGTAAACTAAGAATATGAAACTTGCTCAAGTACCAATAGAAACAGTTTGTGATCCACCGGAAAGCTCGTTCAACTGCGTTGCTACGGTAGGCGGCTTTGAAGGTCTTTTCGAAAACGCAATCGCAGCTCTTTTGGGTCTTGCTGGCATTGCTCTTTTTATAATGCTCTTAGTGGGAGGCTTTAAGTTTATAACTTCCGGAGGTGACCCCAAAAGTCTCGAGTCTGCAAAAAATACATTGACACATGCAATAGGCGGGATCGTTCTTGTGGCACTAAGCTACCTTATTCTTCGCTTTATCGGAGTATTTACCGGAGCCGATGTAGTTAATTTTAACATAAATTAACCTTAGTTTGTGCTAAACTAAATTTAATGAAACCGCTCTATTATCTTTTAGGTATTATCTTCCTAGTAGCCACTTTTTTTGCTCTAGCAACAAAGCCTTCATATGCACAAAGTTGTCCAAGCGACTGCGATGCGGGCTGCGGCGTAGGCTTTGTCTGTGACTACTGCCAGCGTGACGGAGACAGAGGACCAGCAACCTGGAATTGCAGTCGTCGTGGATGCTGTAATCGTCCTGAAAGATGTCCAGGAGAAAGTGGGGTTTGTCTTGAAGCGGGCTATCATGTTAATAACCGCATAAATTGTGCTTCAGACCCGGATTTATGCGGACCAACTCCCACAAGAAGACCTAGACCCCCAACCCCAACATCAACCCCCGCCCCCCTTCCTACAACCGGACCAGCAAGGCCAAGACCCGATCCTTATGTACCCTGCAGTCAATTTAGAGAGCCGGAATTTCACTCTTTAAGGCCTTATCAAGCTTCACCCTGCAACCAGAATGTCGATCAGGATGCCCTTTTTTGCGGCAACGATTTAGTTCTAGTCGACGAATTTACTATAGTAAAAACTTTTTTTGCCCCGCCATTCTACACTCAATGGACCTACTCGCTCGACGGCCAACCGATTGAGCCCGTACCTGCGGAAAACCCCCTGGAAGAATTACCCTGCCTTGTTTGCCGGGCCGGAACTTGTGTACCAAGAATCCCGGGACCCATGCCTGGCTGTGATCCCGGTTTAAATATGTGCTCCGGCCTGGGTTCCGAGTGCGTCGGAAATTGTATAGATAACGGAGACGGAACAGAAACCTGTTTTTTCAATATTACCAGAGTCAGAAACATTGCAATCGATCTTGAGGGAGCAAGGCTGCCCATCATGGGCTATACAGAACCATCTCTTAATAATGAGGATGACCCCTATCGTGTAATAAATAGCGTACTTCAAAATGAAACTGTAGAAGACGCCCTAAAAGTTAACGAATACGTAAGCTGGTACTTAAACGGAGTAATCGGCCGGGCCGAATATAATCCTCCAAACCTTGACACAGAAGAGGGAAGAAGAAAAATGACAGACTATTCGGGCCCTTTAAAGAAACTGCTCTCCTTTGAAAGCCAACTTACGGATAGATTATTTGAGGTAACAAGAGCGGGAGTTGATAGACATAACCAGATTGTGGGTTGTTCTGTCGCGGGAATACCAACCGCCTGTTATCCCGGGGGCGCTCCAAGGTTCAGGCTAAACCAAGCTTTCGGTAGATTGCTTCAATACATACCTTTTTCTTCGACAGAGGACAGGGTCGGCGAAGTCGAAATAACCGACTATTCAATACAGCCGGTTCTTTTCACCGGATTTAGAATCCTCTCGTCTTCGATAACAAACCAGCAGCCTGCCGAGCTTTTCTTCGCCCACATGCAGGAGAGTTACGAGCTGGCCGACCTTCTTCAGAAACCCTTCAGTTATCAGGGGGCGAATTTGGACGCAGAAGCAGAAGATTCAGTCGTCCCCTACTCGCCCTTTTGTGATCTGACCACAATTCGTTCAAACCCGGGAGACCACCTTTTCCCGGGAGAGCTTTCGGCAACGGTTGAGTATACCGCCCAGGTGGAGTGTACTTTCTGCATACCGGACCCCGATATTCCGGGGAGTTTGTGTCGCTGTCTTTCAGGAAGTACGGCCGATTGTCAACCTGATGCCGACTATTGCGCAACGGATTATGGACCGGTTGACTGCGGAGAAGGCATAACCTGTGGAGCTGATTGCGGTTCTTTCCCGACCGGGCAACCCTGTGACCTTTATTTGGCAGGTGCAACCTGCGTGCCTCAAAGCTGGTCGTGTGTTGGAGATTTTGGAGTTGGCCCACCCCCTTGCCCCGCGGGGTTTAGATGCGGTACCAACTGTTCTGCGCCACTACCTGAGCAGATAGACCTAACCCAGGAATGTCCGAATACGGTTTACGTTTCCTTTAGAACGGTAACCAAAACACCACTGGCTACTGAGATTTGGACGAGACTTGTTGCAGGACCCTCCAGTGTTTTTAGGCGAATTTTTCCCCAAATAGAAGACGCGCCCGGAAGACCGATTAGACGACTTTGGGATATTCCGGCCGCAACCAGCGTAATATACGAGGTTTTAACTCCGGGTGTCAGGGTCGTTGCCGGAAATCCAGGATCAGGAAGGGACAACGTCGGCGAACTTTACTTTCCCCATATAGGCGGAATACACGAATATTTCTTAAAATGCATTCAAAAGACCTTAAGGCCGCAAGGCTTTGGCGAAGGTTGCGCAACAGGACCGCTCCCTCCACAGATTGCAAACACCGGTAGCGGCGGAAACACCGGTATCTGTGGAACTTATGATGCCGGGTCTTACGTACCTCCTGCGCCGACAAGGGGTTCTGCCTGCGAGCCTGGAGTTGCCGGTTGGTGTAGCATTTCAACCTTAACCCGCGAAATCAATGTAGAAAGGGGTCTTAACTGGTCTTCCTCTCAAATCAGACTGGCGGCAATAATTTGTAACGGCGAATCCGGGGGTTGGACAAATGCACTCAATGATGGCTGTTTGTGTAATCGCACTTGCGACTTTTCAATCGGCCTTTTCCAAATAAACGCCCTTCCTGGCCGCTGTGACGGCTATCTTGACCCTGATGCTTTTATAGCTCGGCCTGTTAATCAATGTCCGAATCCCGGAAACTGGAGTTGTAACTCGGCGACCCGAACCTACTGCTGTATACCCAAATCGGACGCAGCTGCCCAGGAGTGTATAGACCACTGGACAGATCCTGATACCAATATCAACAAAATGATAACGTTATCTCAAAACGGCACGGTCTGGGATCCCTGGGCATATTACGGAGTTTGTTTCTAATAATTAAGATGGGAAAGAAACCTAAAACTAAACCTAAAGTCAAAAGAAACCTAAAACCAATCTCTCTTTTTATTGTCATACTTGTCCTTTTAGCATTATTTTCCCAAAAACTCGACAAGTCTTTTAAGGCACCTCTGCAAAAATCCGCTCTCCAAACCCAAACGAGCAAAGATTCCGAAAAATCTGAAAAAATCGAATTAAATGGGATAAAGGTTAACGATTTTAACAAAAAAGCAATTAAGGTGGGAGAGCTGGACGACGTCCTTTTTGTCGACGAAAATGGGTACAATATAACCTATTATCCACTCGATAAAGCCTTTCTGATAGTTATCACAAGTATCCCCTTTGAGGAAAATCGCCAGGAAGCCGAAAAAAGATTTTTAGACGAGCTGGGAATAGGAACTGCTGACGCCTGCAAACTGGCCGTCTACATAACCACTCCCAGAGCTTTCAACCCCAACGAGTCGGGAATTAATTATTCATTATCTTTCTGTGGCAAAGATAACAGGTAATACAGCTAGAAAAAGAATTATAGAAATCAATAGGTACCACAAGTACCAAAGGTATCAAAAGTATCACAAGAATGGATAAATCAGAAAAAGGTTATCATAAATTGATTGTCTGGCATAGATTAAGGGAACTTTTAATCTTAACTTATGAGTTAACTGCAAAACTTCCTGCATCAGAACAGTTTGGTCTTGTCTCCCAGATGAGAAGAGCCATTGTTTCAGTAATATCTAATTTTGTCGAAGGTTACCTAAAAAGAAGCAAGAAGGAGAAAAAACACTTTTTAGAAATTTCGGAAACATCACTCCTTGAACTTGAAGTACAAAGTGAAATCTGTATTATTCTTAATTACTGGACACAAGAAGAGTATTTTCAATACGATAAAAAGCGTTCAGAGGCAGCTTATCTTTTGTATCGATATGAATTAAAAATTGTTTAAGCCTGTGGTACTTTTGGTACTCGTGATACTTGTGATACTTGATATATGCGCTTGCATTTTCCCCTAACGGGTATGCTATTATTAAATTAACTAAAATCCATGTTCAAAAAGCTCATCGCTTCAATAATACTTGCCTCATACTTCCTTGTTTCAGTTATTGTTCCGGTCGCTCGGGCCCAAGAAACTTGGTATCAACCAAGCTATACCGAGTGGGCAGAAAGAGTATATGATACCGAACACCCTGAGGAAATATTCGGCGAGCGCTACACTGCCGCACAGGTTTATTGGGTAATTTATAGTCTTATGCACTTTGTATTAACAGCTCTTGGGGAAGAGGGAGCAAGCTGCATCATAGCCCACCCCCGGGATCTTGAAACGTGTGTCCCTTCACTTAGAACTATTTTAACAAGCATGGGCTTTTTGTCCTCAAACGAAAGACAAGATAACAACGCTTGGCTTGCGATGATTGGAGAGCGACCCGTCTCTTTTGTTTCCTATGTAAAAGACTTAGGAACAAAATTAAATATAATCCCTGAAGCAAAAGCACAAGGCTTTGGCTTTGAAGCTGCAAGCGCTGTGCGCGAGATTTGGAGAACAGTAAGAGATCTCACCTATTTTCTATTGGTGCTGGTAATCATAGCCATGGCGTTTGCAATAATGTTCAGGGTAAGACTGTCCCCGCAAACCGTGATAACCGTTCAGTCGGCTATACCCAGGGTAATAATCGCCCTTGTCCTTATTACCTTCTCCTATGCCATAGCAGGATTTGTCATTGACCTCATGTATGTAGTCATCGGCTTAATAGCTGCCATTATTAGTAACTCAGGACTTTCGGGATTCGACTGGCCAACTATGTTCGGCGCCTTAACAAACGATAGAACTGTAATGCAGCTGATGCTTTTTTACTTTCTGGCTTTTCTTTTGGTTTCATTTTACGCTCTTTTCTCGGGAGCTCTTGGCTTTTTTAGCTTATTGTCCGGAGTCGGGCAAATATTTTGGGTTATATTACTTGTCATAGTTGCCATCGTCCTTCTCTTTGCGGTCTTTAGGATATTTTTCATGCTCATTAGGACATATGTCATTGTTCTTCTCCTTATTATCTCTTCTCCTTTACAAATTCTGTTAGGCCCCTTGGGAGGCGGGGGGTTTGGTGCTTGGCTAAAAAGCATGGCTGCCAACTTGGCCGTGTTCCCAGCAACAGGCTTGATGTTTTTTATAGCCTTTCTTTTCCTTAGGGCTGCAATGCCTGACCTTTTTGAGGCATGGCCTCTAATAGCAGACCTTATCGATCGTGCATTCCCTTTCAATGTAAGTAGCGCTCTCGGAAATTCAACCTGGACCCCACCTTTATTGGTCGGAACAAATGATATGGATATCTTGTGGCTTTTTGCCAGCGTTATTGTAATCACTCTTATTCCAAGAACCGCCGAGATAATAAGAGGCGCCATCACCGGCCGACCGTTTGCCTTCGGAACAGCGGTGGGTGAAGCATGGACAGGAGTAACAGGAATGGCAGGAAGAGGTCTCGGCTTTGCAGAAGGAAGAGGTGCTATGGAAAGAATTAATATACAAAGAGATTTGGAGATGATGGCAGCACAACAAAGGGGGAGGATACGACCAGGCCAGCTTGGTGCAATCCAAAGAAGCGCTGAAATAACCAGGCAACAAGAAATATTACAAAGATTGAGGAGAGGATTGGGTCTTTAATATCTCCCAAGTCATAATGACAGAAAAAGAAGTCAATTATGCTTCCAAAGACATACTCCATTCTATTAAAAAAGTGCTAAAAAGTTCTACTAATATTGCTGAAGAAATCAAGTCTGCTAAGTTGGATGAAATAAAGCACGATATTGAAATGACTGAGGCAATACAAAGAGGGGCTTTGTCTGGAGAATTGTTAGCAAGAAAAAGATCTTATCATTTGCAAAAAAAATTAAAACTTTTATCGATATTTAGAAAGCTATTTAGCACCAGATAAAAACTATCTCGCCTTATATTTATATTTTTTTGCAAACTCAGCCGATATGTCACGATATTCTTCTGGTTCTACTAATATATTTTCCATAAACCATCTCTCTTCTTGTTTACTTATACATCTGGAGTTACGAGCATCTCCAATTATATCTAAAGGGGTTGGCTCTGAAGTTGAATAACCGGCTGGGATTACACTAACCTGCTGATTAATATTAACCGGTCTAAAACCGCGCATACCTTGTAAATAGGGACTGTCCAACCTTAATGCTTCTTTAATTGTTCGAGGAATAAGCCAACCGGCAAGAGTATAAACAAAAGGGTTGTCAGGCCTTCCATTTTTATTTAATGGACCGGGGCTTATATACCTTATTTTTCTTGCTGCTCTTACTGGCGATTCTCCTTGGGTATTGAAAAAGTCAAAATTTAACTTACTAGGATCGGGGATAGCAAGCACTATATCTCTCTTTGTTACCGAACCTCGTAGCATTGCTAAATTATGACCTCCTTTTGATCCTCTTGCTGGTTCATTTGCCGCATCTTCAGGTCCTCTAACTTCAGTTTGATACCAAGGGAATGTTTCGCTGGCTTGATTAAAATTGTCCTCATATGCTAGTTTATAAAGCGAAGTTTTTGCTGGTACTGTTTTCCCGTTATCAGTTTTGGTTCCATATTCTACTTTGGTATGCTTCATATATGGAGGAACGAGCGAACCATGGTGTCCTACTCCAAAAGGATGTCCTCCGTTCGAAGGATTGAAGTAAAATTCTTGGCCCTTTGCAGATTTAAGATTAGCTAAATAATTTTCTAAATATTGTTCGTAGCCATCAGGATCTTTTTCAGCTGAAATGACTACATCCTGCCAGTCAATTTCTAAGGCTTTATTATTAGCATCTCTTCTTACTCGATAAACCACCTTCTCATCGGGGTCAATAATATTACCATCGGGAGTGAAAGCCGAAAGTCCGAGTTCTTGCAAAAATTTCTTCTGGGCGTTAATCAACTTAGTTGCAAGATCATCAGCAAAGGGCGGGTCTCCAAACTTATATTCTCCAGTTTCTAAATCAACCGACCAAGCATTAGCAGTAACATTCTCTTTGTAAAGAGCCATGTCCCAACCTCGTACAACATTAGACATGTTTTTTATTCCGTCAACTTTCGATTCTTCTAGCAATGCTTCAAGAAAAACCCTAAAAACACCCGCTGTTCTAAAACCGTCAACAAACGTCTCTCTGTTAATCACAACTTCTACATCTTTTCCACTTTCGTCTGTAACCATCTTCCTAATTACCTTCTTACCTCGACCTATATCCTCAATTAGCTTCTCAATCCTGTGGACTGCGGCACCGTTTCCGCTCAGAGATTCACCTTTCTTCTCCCCATACCTATAATAAGATCTCCAATTCATTTTATCGGGTTCGGGTAGCCCTGCTTCAAGTTGCTGGTGTGCTTTTGCGTCAACGTTCGATGCGTTGTGTCGGTATCTAATGGCTAAATCAAAAACCTCTCTACTTTCTGTATGGATTTTTAGGTCCTGAAGAATATTTTGCCCCTCAATCCAAGGAGCTAAATCCGCCTCAAAATTATTTAGGGATTCCTCAGCTTTTTTCTTTGCCTCCTCTAATATTATAGATTGGTCAATTGCTTGCCCTTGCTGCATTCTCTGCTTAGTTAACCCTTTAACCCAATATCTAGTATACCTTTGAAGTTTTTTCTCACGCCATCTATTTTGTCCTCCTTGTTTTTGAATCTCAGTCCACGCTTTATATTTGGCTACTTGCACACCATGCACTTGCAACGCTTCATCCAAAGCTTGTTTAACTTGAGAAGCCTCTGGCCTCGACATAAGTCCTTCTTTTGTTTCAAATCTCCACTGAAGAAGAGCTAAAGTTCCCTCGTTATTTAAGTCATATCCAGCAGCTTCTTTACCATAAACAAGCCCCTCAAACATAAATGCGTGTGCATCTTCCGCTGCTTCGAGAAGCCATTCAATATCACCCGCTTCTTGTGCTTCCTTAATTTCAGTAATAATTTCTGTTCCCTGAACTGTATATAAATATTGTAAACGAGCTCTTATCTCGGGAGGTACAGTTTCAGGTATATTATTTAGTTCTGGTAAAAGAGGTTTGGGTTGGTCTGGACCAGCAGGAGTTGTTGGCTGCTGAGCCCCTAGTTGTGCTTTTACCTCGGGAAAATTAACACCTGATTTTGCTTGGGAAGATATATCAAAAGCTCCCATATATTCTTGGGGGGTTCCAATGTTACGCATACTCTCCACGCTGATCATATTTTGTCCTTCTTTAGCAGTTTCGTCGCTCATATTATCCATATTTTACCACCCAAAATCAAAGGAATAAATAGGAAATTGTGAAAAAGGGGTGGGGTTAAATTAGTGCGTTCACGAGGTAATCTAAGATTACAGAACAAAGGGCAAAGAACTCTCCGAGCCAGAGGCTATTCTCCGAACCGACGGTCAAGAGCCGGAGGCAAACAACAAAGATGCTTGTTTTATTACGCTTTTTTCTCCAAAAATTTCTCGATGTATTTGGCAAATTGTGCCAAATCTGGCAATCGGTTTTGAATATTGTCATAGGTAATTTCCCTCTGAACATCCAAATAGCCATGAACAAGAACGTTCCTATACCCTGTAATACTTATCATTATGTTCGCAAAGTCTCCATCGATAATATGTTCCTTTGCAAGTTCATTGAAAACTTCTGAAACAGTTTCGAAATTTCTATTTAAACCGAGCGAGGCGATAATATGATTGGCTATATCAATACACGCCTGGATAGCAATCTGTAAGTGCCTTTCCGCCTCAGCATTAAGACTGTCATCGGGAATAAATTCCGATCTTTCCAGGGGTTTAAACTTATCATTCAAAACTTTTAGACGCTTGTGAATTTCTTTGATTCTCCTTTTTACTCTATATGTATCTAGCACCTAATTCTCCTTTCCTGGCAATTTCACTTAAATACACAAAGTACTCGTCAATTGATGGCTTCATGTCAAAAAATTCTCGTAAAATCTTCTCTTCAAATTCAACTCTCTTTTTTGAATCAATTCCCAGGAGAATCTTCCCTTCTGAAATTACTCTATGTGCGAAATCCACTGGACAAGACTCTAAATTTTGCACCTCAAATTCTTTGTGGGTAATTTTACCAAGATCGTATAAATATCTTGTTTGAGGTATATCAAATCCTCTAAAGTTTCCTTTATCGTTTACTAAAATTGCCAAGTCTATGTCAGAATCGCTTCTGGCAAAACCCTTTGCTTGTGAGCCATATAAATACACCGCCTCTATTTCAGGCTTTTCGGAAAAATATCTTATTATTTTTTGGCGAATATCAGCACTTAGCTTCATACCATATAATTATACCACTCCAAACACCAAAAGATTGACACCTTGTGAAAAACTGCTGGGGTTGACCCCGCACCAAGGCGGCATAAAATATTACCTGATTTGAGTCATGTCGCTTTTAATATCGAACTGTTTATGGAAAGTTTAGATTTTAACATAGTGCGGATTCATATTTTGGAAAATCAGATGCCACTTTGGTGCGGGGTTGAATTAATTGCTTCATGCGCTAAAGTTAAATAAGAGTAAAAGGGCTATGGAAGAACAACATCCGATACCTCAACAGATTTCCGCTTACCAGTTCAGGCTGGTAGGAGACATGACTTTGAAGCAATTTTTCCAGGTTGCCGGTGGAGCCTTGGTTGCTCTTTTCATCTATTCCTCAAACCTACCAGCATACGTCAAGTGGCCGCTAATCATTTTCTTCTTTCTTTTCGGCGTTGCTTTGGCTTTTTTTCCTCTTGAAGATAGACCCTTAGCTAAATGGCTAATACTTTTTTTCAAAGCAATATATTCTCCAACCATATACGTTTGGAAAAAAACAGCCGCAAAGCCAACTTTCTTCCAACCCGAACCTGAAGCTGAAACAGCTCCAATTACTCCACCTAGTGAAGTTCAGGATACCATTCTTCCAAAAAAGGAGGAGTTAGAGGTCGAAGTTTCCCCAGAGCTAAAAAGGCTTGAGGAGGGAGAGAAGCAATTTTTAACCAATGTCACGGCTCAGTTTTCGTCACCCCCCACCCCGGTTATTCCCGAAACCAAAAAGAGAGACGTTTATGTTCCTAGTCAAGGTAGAGTGGATATTAAACTTGATGAGAAACCTCAGGTTATTCGAGAAACTTCCGGTCAAATATCCCCAACTTTTGCAGAATCAAAACTGAGTCCGATGAAGGGCCAATTATCAACTGGTGCTCAGGAAGCTCAATTTTCTACAACAGCCGATCCCTCTACCCCAACCAAACCCAATATAATTGTAGGCCAAGTCCTTGATTCCGAAGGGAAAATAGTCGAGGCCGCAATTTTAGAAATCCTAGATCCTGATGGAAGGCCGGTAAGGGCCTTGAAAAGCAACAAATTAGGCCATTTTATGATTGTAACTCCACTTATAGACGGAAAGTATGAAATAATTACAGAAAAAGACGGACTTACCTTTGACGTCCTCTCAATTGACGTAAAGGGCGAGATTATCCCGCCAATTGCAATAAGGGCAAGTGAAAACACTGAAATACTAAAAGACATAAAGACTTAAAAACCTGTTTTTTAGTTTTTAAGTTTTTTGGTTCTTAAGTTTCTATTATCATGGCTATTCCATTCCTATCAACACCGGACAAAGCAATAACAGACACGGCGCAGGATCTTCTGCCAATCGCGGAGATTACTGACGGAATTGTAATCTACAAAAACGGCGGCGCTGCCCTTATTATGGAATCAACGTCTCTTAACTTTGGTCTTCTCTCCGAAAGGGAACAGATAGCGGTTATTGCAAGTTATGCAGGCCTTTTAAATTCATTCAATTTCCCTGTACAAATCGTCATCAGAAGCCAGAAAAAAGATATCTCAAACTACATGGTTTATCTGGAAGAGGCGCAAAAAAAGATTAAAAACCCAAAACTACTCTCTCTTATGGATTCTTATAAAAAATTTATCCAGGAAGCCATAAAAAAGAAAAACGTTCTCAGTAAAAAATTCTACATCGTCATTCTTTTTACGCCATTTGAGTTGGGAATCAGTAAATCTTTAATCGCTACATTCCGACCTGGCCAGGGAACAAGAGCACTTCCTTATCCAAAATCCTATGTGGTTAGAAAAGCAAAAATATCCCTTTTCCCTAAAAGAGACCACCTAATTAGGCAAGTGGGAAGGCTTAGTATAAAGCTGAAACAGCTGAATAACGAAGAGCTGATAAATCTTTTCTATAATGTTTATAATCCCGAACCGCCGGTTAAAGAACGGGACATTTTTGCTTAAAACACTATGGCATTAAAACTTTTCAAACAGAAAAAAACTCCTGCTCCTTCGGAAAATAAGCCTAAAACCCAAGAGATTTCTACAAACTTAACTTCCGAAAAACCAAAAATAGTAGATCCTGTTAAGGCCGTTAGCGAACAAAAAATGGAACTTCTTGACGTAATTGCTCCAAGTGCAACCGAAATAGATATGGACTATATCAAAATCAATAACGTTTATCTTCGAAGTCTTTTTGTTTCGGGCTATCCCCGCTTTGTTTCTCCGGGCTGGCTCGAACAAGTCGTTAACTTTAACAGCTCTTTAGACATTTCTTTTTTTATCTACCCCATCGAGGGAAAAGGAGTTTTGGACGACCTCATGAGAAAAGTGGCCGAAATGGAAGCCGAAATAGCAACAGACCTTGAGCAGGGAAAAATCGTTGATCCGGGAACTGAAGCCAAGCTCGAGGACGCAAGACTTCTCCAGGAAGAGCTGGTAAAAGGAGCCGAACACTTTTTCGAGTTCGGATTTTATATAACTATTAGAGCTGCAGACGTGGAACAGCTTAACCATCTATCAAAGCAGGTGGAATCTACCTTGGGATCGCTTCTTATTTCTGCTAAACACGCAACTTTGGACATGGATAGCGGCTTACTATCAACCGCTCCCTTTGGACTTGATAGACTCTCGATCACCAGAAACATGGATACAACCTCTTTGGCAACAACATTTCCACTAACTTCCGCAGAACTTTCAGGCGAAACCGGGGTTCTTTATGGAATAAATTCTCAAAACGGCTCTTTTATCATTTTCGATAGATTTTCTTTGGAGAATTCAAACATGACTATTTTCGCGACTTCAGGCGCCGGAAAGTCATATTTTGTGAAGCTCGAGTCGGTAAGGTCTCTTATGTTGGGGACGGAAATTATAATAATCGATCCTGAGGGAGAATATATAGCACTGGCCGAGGCCGTCGGGGGGGCAAACATCTCCTTTTCTTACACTTCTTCTTCTAAAATCAACCCCTTTGATCTATCCCAGGTATACGAAAGGGGAGAAAATCACCTCGGACTTAAAATTTTGTCGCTGCATTCCCTTTTCAAGGTAATTATGGGTGCTCTATCCCCTATTCAGGAAGCTCTTTTAGACAGAGCGATTGTGGAAACCTACAGAGCCAAAGGAATTACCCAAGACCCTGAAACACAAGCCAAAGAACCCCCCCTGATGGAAGACCTTTACAAAACCTTAATAGGCATGGAGGTAGAAAACGCACAAGACCTTGCCGCAAGGATCGAAAAATTCGTCAGAGGAAGTTTTATCGGAATATTTGATCAGCAGACAAACATCGAGATCGAAAATCCCTTTACGGTATTTAGCGTAAAAGAACTTCAAGACGCGCTAAGACCGATCGCCATGTTTATAATTCTTGACTTTATTTGGACAAAAATCAAAAAAGATTTAAAACCAAGACTACTACTTGTCGACGAAGCCTGGCACATGATGAGACACGAAGACTCAGCTCAGTTTTTGTGGAGCATAGTTAAGCGGGCAAGAAAATACTATCTAGGACTCACTACAATCACCCAGGACGTCGAAGATTTCCTAAACCGAGACATCGGACGGGCAATTGTCACAAATAGCGCCTTAAGAGTACTTTTTAAACAATCTCCTGCGGCAGTAGACAAAGTAGGCGAAATCTTTTTTCTCTCCCAAGGAGAGAAAAACCTTCTCTTGGGAGCAAATATCGGTGAAGGAATATTTTTCGCCGGCAATAACCACGCACCAATCAGCGTCGTTGCCTCGCCTGAAGAACACAGACTTATAACCACCAAGCCGCAGGAATTGATTGAACAAACTCAAATGACGCAAATGACTCCTGGCTTAACTGCTACAATAGTTAAGGGAAACCTTTAAATTATATGGAAAGCCAAAACACAATTACTCAACCGACAAAAGGCTTTATCGTTTTCAAAAGTAATCTAACAACCACTTCCACTACCCCCGTCGCCAAAAATCCAATCGTTGAAGACTTCAAAAAAGATCTAAGAGACGCCGAATTTTTTAAACTAGATAACAAAACAGTAGACGAACTAAAAGACTTTCTTCCCCAAAACCTAAGAGGGGACGAAATTGCCTCGGCGTTTCATCTTTACTCAAGGGGAGTAAAAGCACTTGACCTTGCCAAAAACGCAAAAGCTTCGAGCTTTCTGAAAGAAGGAGAAAGAGAAACTCTTTATAATACTGCCTATCTTATCGAAGTCTTGGAAAATGCAAATATTCCCGAAATTCCAAGACCAGAAGCCCTCTATGAGGCCAATTTCAAACCAGAATTAGCAATTTATGAATCTCCTTTTGCAATAGCACCTCAACCAAATCAAGTCTCTTTTGAGAAACGGAGTAGTTTCCTGGAACCTATCTTACAAGAGGCTCAAGGGCGAGCCGCGGACTTTGCCAGAGACAAGCTCAAAAATATAGCAACCAAAGCCATTAAAAGCGGGGGTGAAAAACTTCTTTCTCAAGGCTCAAAAGTTGTTGCCGAAACCGCACTAAAGATAGGAACCAAAGCGGCTACAACAGTAGCAGGAAAGGCGGCCGGTACCGCAATTGGAGCGGCTCTGGGTACTGCCATCCCTATTCCTATTCTTGGTCAAGCGCTCGGCGCAGCAGTCGGCTTTTTGTCTGAAAAGTTACTAAAACCAATTCTAAAAGGTATTAAAAAACTTCTCTCGGTAGTTACTGGAGAAAAGGATACCAGAAAACAATTGGCATACCTTGGTCTGACCGGGATGGTCATTGGACTAGGGATTGGAAGCCTACCCCTAATTGCTGTTTCCGGGGCTGTCGGATTGGGGTCATTGGCATTGATCACCTCTGGAGCGGTAGTTGCCACCGGAATTTTTGCTTCTGTCTCAGCGGCAGTTGCCGCATTTCTTTCCATATCCTTTATGGCAATTCTAGGTCCAATATTAATCGGAATTTTTGTAGTTCCAATAACCGTTGCTTTAATCCTTTTCATAATCAACTCCGGCGCGTTTGTAACGCCATATGGAGGATATGATATTGCTCCTCCGGGAGCTCTCGAAAACCTCTATATAGAAGTCATTAAAGAACCCAATCCTGAGGGTCCTTTTGCAAACAATCAAACCCAGACGATAACCTACACGATAACAATTAGGGCCCGGCAAGGGACTTTAACTAATATCAGCTTTACCTATGAATGCGAGGTGTTCGCTGACTATGACAGAGACTGTCCAACGACACCTGATTTAAGAAATATTCGCGCCGGACCTTCTTCGCAAACACCCCAAAGCTACCCGACATTTCAAGCTGCCACGCCCATTATAATTTCGACAGACGATCCTTACGTGATAACCTACGAGGTAGTTTATAGGGGAGGTAGTTTTAACGATTCTTTAGTAATCGATACCTTTATAGTCAACGCGGACGCTCCTAATGCTCCTGGTCAAGAGGCAAGCGCCGCCGCCTCAATTATTTTCGGAACCCCGCCAACAGGATGTTTTGAAGTTTCAGACAATGCCGCGCTCTGGCCCGGAACTTATCGTACGAATATGGAAAGGGCTGTGAATACACTTGTTAGTCAACATTCTGCCTTTGCGGCTAAAGTATGTAGCGGAGGGGGGAGGGTAAATCTATGCTACGACCCTATTGCGGTCGACGCCTGGGGTTGGCATACACACGATGCCCGATGTGACATACGCTTTGATAACACAAGCAACACTGGTGTGTCGGGCGGGCTATCTAATCCAAACAACGCATTATTCATACTAACACACGAGTCTTCACATCACTTGCAGTTCGTTATGGGCAGTCTTCAGGTAGCATATGAAGATTTAATCGGAAGACGGGCAGAATTGCCTTTTTGTACAGACGGCAGAGGGGATAATATGCCAACCGAAGCGTTTGCAGAGATGAATGCTTTGTATGTTCAAGTACCTTCTTATTGGTGTGGGGGCACATTCCAATCCCGTTATCCGATTCATTACGACTTTGCAGAAAGATGTGTTTTCAGCGCCTCTCCTGATTGTAGTCCATAGAAGCGTGTATAATTATATCTAACCATTATGATTAATTTATTAACTAAAAATAAGTTTTTTATTATCCTCGTTATTGTTTTGGTGATTACTTTTATTTTAAATTTATTTTTAAAAGAAAAACCTAATGACAAAGAAAGCTTACCACCTAAATCGAATCAGGCAAATTATCAGTCTTTAACTCCTGGAACTAGTACCAAGGAAGACGTACTTGATAAACTCGGCAAACCCGTAGCTGAAGAGGAAAACGGAGGAATACTTAATTATTCATCCTCAAGTTCAGAAAGACCTCATCAGGTAGTTTTGGAAGAAAACAACATAAAACTAATAAAAGAAATTGTGACTTTAAGGGACGAAAAGAAGACTATTGATATACAAAATGTATATGGCAAACCCAAAAACGTCCTCTACGGAGATCGTTCAAGTGCAGGATTTCACCTCTTTATTTATCCTGAAAACGGTATAGCGTATATCGGGCAAGCTGAAAGTGGACTTCTTCTTGAAGTTTGGTACTTTCCGCCAACTACTTTTGAATTATTCAAAACAACTTATGCTTCCGAATATTCCTTGACGCTTCAACAAAGTCAGTAAAGTCAATCAGTTATGCTTGAAGTCTAACCGGCATTATTATATGCAAGAAATTGGTATCTTTGGGGTCTAAAAAGAGTGCCGGTGCGTTGGGATCGGAAAATTCAATTTGAACCTCATCTCCCTTAATTGCATTTAAAAACTCTTCCAAAAACCTATAATTAAACGCAATAACAAATTCTTCACTGTCCGTTTTTCCATTCTCATCTATTTTTGCCTCGACTTTGGTTTTCTGACTCCCCTGAGTCCCCTCTGCGGAAACTACAACGGAATCTTTAACGACAGCCAACTTGACTACGTTTGCCGCGTCTCTTGCGAAAACCGAGGCCAATTTAACTCCCCGCAAAAATTCTTCTCTGTCTAAATTAACTTTAATTTTTGTTTCTTTGGGAATAATTCTTTCAAAATCCGGGAATTCGCCCTCAATAATTCTTGATCCCAAGACAATATCAGTCAATCCAAAAACCACCTGTTTTTCGGATTTTTTGAAAGAAAACTGAATATCTTCGTCTGACGTCAACCTTGAAAGTTCAACCAATGAGCTTTTGGGTAAAATTATTTTTTTTTCCTCCTTAACCTTACCTATACTTATTTTTTTCTGAGAAAGTCTAAAACCGTCTGTTGCTACCATAGTCAAATTACTATCTTTAACTATCATTAAAACGCCCGTTAAGACAGGACGGGTTTCATCGCTAGAAACAGCAAATAGAGTACAGATTAAAGCGTCTAAAATCTCTTTCGATGGAATTTTTAAAACATCCACCCCCACTTCTTCCGGAATCAGAGGAAAGTCCGACGCATTCATTCCGGACAAACTTGATTCAAAGGAAAGGCTTTTTATTTTCAAATTTTCTTTCTCTACTTCTAAATCGACGGTTCCAGCACTTAAGTTTGAAATCAAATCATTTAAGACCCTGGCGGGAACGGTGATTTGACCCTCTTTTTCAATTTTTGCGCCAATTGAAATTGATATAGACATTTCAAGGTTGGTTGCAGCTACAGAAAATTTACTCTTTGTTATTTTTAAAAGAATATTAGCTAATACAGGAAGTTGTACTCTGGAACTGGCAAAGCGGGAACAGGTACTAATAGCTTTTGCAAGATTTTCTTGAAGTACTTGAATTTTCATTATTAAGTGTTTTTGCTATTTACCTTTTATCATAAATATAATAGTAGTTCTAGTAGTAGTAAGTGTTGATATGTGGGTATCTATGTTCAGAGAAGATTGGAATAGATTGTTGATACTGAATAAGACGAGGTGTGGATAAAACTGTGGATAGATATCGAACTTTTGTGGATAAGTGGACATTTTGTTAATTTAATCCTCAAAGCATATTTTTTATCCCCCTGATATCCTCACGAATGTTAACATCATTTGAAGCCATATGTGTAATTTTATTAACAGCGTGCATGACCGTTGTATGGTCCCGTCCGACTATCCTCCCCACCTCTTCAAGTGGCAGTCTCAAGTCAATTCTGAGAATGTACATAAGAACTTGTCTTGGTCTTGCAACCGGCCTTGATCTGGACGTTCCCAATAAAGACTTTTTATTTAAAGAAAAATGTTTTGAAACAGCGCTTATCACATCATTGGGACTAGACTTTTTAGGAATTTGGCCGTTTGTTTCAATCCCCTTGCCGAGTTGAGTTTCAATAAACTCGGGCGTAATTTCAACATTTTTAATCCTTGCTTCCGAAAAAAGCTTGACGAGAAACCCTTCGATTTTTCTCGCAGATTCTAAATTTCCTGCAATCATTTGAGCCATGTCCATTGCTAGATCCAATCCCTTTTCTTTTGCTTTAATTTGGGTAATTGCACAGCGTAACTCAAAGTCAGGCGGGGTAATGTCAACAATTAACCCGGCCTCAAAACGGCTTTTAAGCCGTTCTTCCAACTTTGAAATTTCTGAGGGTGGTTTATCAGAGGTGAGGATTATTTGGCTTCCAGAGGAAACAAGGGCGTTAAATGTATGAAAGAATTCTTCTTGTATACCTTCCTTGCCTGCAATAAATTGGACGTCGTCGATTAGAAGCGCTTTTAACTTTCTATATTTTTGTCTGACGGCGGGGGTTGTCTTATTTCTAATTCCCTCGACGATATCGTTGGTGAATTGTTCTCCAGTACAGCAATAAAGCTTTACGTCTTGATCTTTTTCGATTACAGAATACCCAACAGCATGCATAAGATGAGTTTTACCAACGCCCACTCCTCCCCAAATAAAAAGCGGGTTATAGGCACCACTCAAGTCGTTTGCTACGGCCTCTGCTGCGGCGTGTGCCATTTGATTGGAGGAAGATACGGCAAAGTTTGCAAAAGTAAAACCGGGCCTTAGGCCTAAAGCTCTTGCGATGTTTATTACCCCTTGAAAATTTACTTTTGTTTCCTCAAACAGGGGTGTTAAAGACGCGTCGGTTTTTTTCTGATCGGGATTTTCTTTTATTACAAAAAGAAGCTCGCAGGGAAGCCCCAAAGAAGAAGCTAGAAGATCTTGTATTAGACCGAAGTAGCGGTTTTCAATTGTATTTTTGACGAAAATGTTATTACAACCAACCTCGGCCAAGAATTTCGAGCCATCCTTTTTGAGAGAGACTAGATGTGTTTGGGAAAACCAGGTATTAAATACCGGAGTTGAAACAGAAATTTTGACGCTCTCTATTATACCCCGCCACAATTGTTTTGTATCTTCATGCATAATATGTCCAATAAGAAGCTAGAGATTGAAGGCAGTTATCCACAAGGTAGTTGCATATTAAGAAGTTATCCACAACATAGTCAACCCCGAAAATATACGAATATTACCACCCGAGCGGAGATTGTTTAGATAAATTTAGACTAGAAATAAAATAAGATAGTCATTATAATGCATGGTGTTATGCCTAAAAGAACGTACAAGCCCAGTAGGAGAAAAAAGATAAAGACTCACGGTTTCAGAAAAAGAGTTTCCTCAAGACACGGAAAAAACGTTATTAAAAGAAGAACGAAAAAAGGGAGGAGAAGAATTATTTAAATATGGCTTTAGCAAGCGATTTCAGAATTAAAGGGAGTAGGAGAATAGAGGAGGTTAAAACAAAAGGGCGTATTTTTCAAAGTGACTCTTTCGGCATAGCCTACCTTGATAGAGGCGATCAGGATTTTTCTAAATTTGCCTTCGTCACTTCAAAGAAAATCTCGAAATTATCGGTTCATCGGAATAGAGTTTCTAGGGCTCTTAGCGAGGGAGTGAGGAGAAATACCTCGAGGATTCCTAGAGGTTATGATTTTGTTTTTTTGACAAAAAGAGATATAACTACAAAATCAACAGAAGACATTTTAATGGAAATAGATAAATTTTTTTTTGATTTTAAACCAAAGGAATGATAAGAAAAGTTTTTTTAAAATTGCTCTCTTTCTATAAATTTTTTATTTCCCCCAGTTTGGAAGTTATTTTAGGAAAGGGATGTAAGTTTAACCCAACCTGTAGTGAGTACACTCATGAGGCCATTAGTAAGTATGGCCTTTTTATAGGAACGAAGATGGCAATAAGAAGAGTAGCTCGGTGCCACCCAATGAACACCGATCTTTATTTTGACCCTGTTCCATGAATATTTTTAATTTAGTTCTTATTAAACCTTTGGCCAATGGCCTTATCCTTTTTTATAAAATTTTAGGCTCAAATATGGGCTTAGCAATTATAGGATTTAGTCTTTTTTTAAGATTTGTTTTAAATCCATTAACCAGGCCTTATATGAATTCAATGAAGAAAATGAAGGAAATTGCACCAGAACTCGAAAGGCTCAAAAAAAGGCACACTGGCGACAGAGTAAAGCTTGCACAAGCCCAGGCCGATCTTTACCGTCAAAAAGGAGTGAATCCCGGGGCGGGTTGTTTGCCATATCTCTTACAAATTGTTATCTTGATTGCATTTTTCAATCTTTTTGTAAAGGCTCTCTCCCCCGACGGAGATCCAACCACTAGGTTCAATGAACTTTTATACTCCCCCCTGATGTTTAGTCAGAACGACACAATAGAAACCAGGTTTTTATATCTGGACGTGACAAAGCCTGACGTCATAAAACTTCCCTTTGTTAACTTTCCAATGCCTGGCCCCGTTCTTATTCTGGCTGCTTTGGTACAGTTTCTTTCTGCAAAAGTGATGAATCCTTATACCAGACTGGAGGAAAAAATAGCTAAAAAGACCAAAGAGTCAAGCGATGATTTTCAGGTGGCTATGCAAAAGTCAATGGTTTACACCTTCCCCCTTTTTACTTTGTTTATTGGCATGCGATTTGCGTCGGGCCTGGCAATCTATTGGTTTATTTTTTCTTTAACACAAATTTTCCAACAGGTCAAAAGCCAGGGTTGGGGAGAACTGACACCTTGGCTTGAGAAACTGAAATCGCTAAAATCTTGAAATTTGAAAATAAATATGGCTAATAAGGTAACAAAAAAAGTTGAACAAAAAAGCGACCCTCTGGCTATAACCGAGGATTTGACATCGAAGCTTCTGGATTTAATGGGAACAAAGACGAGCATTTCTGTTAAAAAGGACGAGGAAAGCGACGCAATTTTAATAAACATTGAAGGCGGCGAAGAAACGGGTCTTATTATTGGGAATAGGGGCATGACTCTTATTGCGATACAAACGGTTGTGGGTATGATGCTTAAGAAGAAAATTGGAGAGTGGAAAAGGGTGATAGTCGACGTCGCCGACTGGAGAATGAAAGAGGAGGAAAGATTAAAACGATTGGCTGAACAAACCGCGGACAGGGCAAAGCAGACGGGCCAACCACAACATCTTTATAATTTGTCCCCGTCTCAAAGAAGAACAATACACTTATATCTGGCGGGAGACGCAAGTGTGGCAACAACGTCGCTCGGTGAAGGCAGGGATCGATATTTAGTCATTACTCCCAAATAGTTTCTCCATATAATTTATATATCTTAATGTTAAGATAAATTTAATGAAAACGGTTTTAAAAATTTTTACGGACGGGGGGGCGAGGGGAAATCCCGGACCCGGGGCAGCCGCTTTCATTGCCATTAAGGACGGGAGAATTATTAATAAAGATTCTAAATACCTTGGGTTTACTACAAACAACGAAGCAGAATACCATGGCGTAATATTAGCTCTTAAATGGTTGCTGAGAAGTAGCTTGGCAGCTTCTTTTACTAAAATATCCTTTTTTTTGGATTCAGAATTAGTGACGCAACAACTTGAAGGAAATTATAAAGTTAAAAGTGAAAATCTTAAAAAATTAAATCTAGAGGTAAGAGTGCTAGTGGAAAAACTTGAGACTAAAGATATTAATTTCTTGTCTGTTGCTAGAGAAAAAAATAAAATTGCCGATAGATTGGTGAACGAAAGACTGGATGAAAACAAAGACTAATTTCACGTCCTTAAGAACCCCTTATCACCCCGATTTTTTTGATAAATTGTTAGCACCCTCTTTTTTTAATTGAAGAAGAAAAAAAGTTTAAAAATTGAAATAAAGGTTGTCTTAATTTAGGATTAAACATAATGGTTATAAGTGGATCTCCGAAAGTGTTTTTAATTTCAGAATTTAACGAGTTTTCTTTCGAGTTTTTCAAAAGGCTGGAAGAGAAAAACTTTTCCGTAACAATTGTTTCCGACGAATCCTCGTCATGGAAAAATAAAATCGATAAAGAAAAAGTTTTGATTCTAGATATCCGTGACGCGAAGTCAAGGGTTATTGAAGACGCCGACTATGTCGTCTGCATTCCCCGATTTAGTTTTAATAACAAACTATCAGAAACGGAATTTAAGAAAGATTTGGAAAAAATAAATTTGGCTAAGAGCGTATTAAAAACAACTCGTTCAAAAGCAGTATTTATATTTTCGTATTTACAAAATAGGAACTCACTGGAAAAAACTTTGTGGCTTTTGAATATGCTTTCAGACGAAGAAGTATTTTCGGCAAATATCTTTCTGGGCGACTTGATTTTTGAAGAAGAAAACGAAGAGCTTGGTTTTTTCCAGTCGGAGATTAAGAAGGCGATGAAGGGAGAGAAACTAAGCATTTTAAAAAGTTTTGTTTTTTTTCCCATATCAAACACTAAAGCCTCTAAAATTTTACTAAGAAGTCTTTTGTCACTTAAGGCTTATAACCAAAATACCGCGATTATCGGAAAAAGCTTGTCGCTAAAGGAGTTAGCGAGATATTTAAGAAAGATTAACCCAAGCTTAAATATCGATTCCAGAAGAGATTCTAGCGAATACTTTCGACCAGAAGTTCAAGAGAAAGTATTTTCTGACGAGAATAAAAAAGAACTTGTTCTAAAAGCAACGTCCCCTGTCAAGAAACAAAAGCCTAAGGGAAAAAGTTTAGCTGATAGGAAAAGATGGACGAGTTTTAAATGGAAAATTCCCTTTACAGCATTTCTTTTTATTTTTTTTGTTACTCCATTATTACTAGTAGCCTTGAGTTTTTTTGGCACGGTTTTTAGCAAAAAACTTTTTGCTGAAGGATTATCGGGGGCCGCCGAAAAGCAACTAGAAGTAACTTTGGCCCTTTCGCAAGTAGGTGAAAAATATTTTAATCTACTTTCTGGAATTCCTTCCCTTGGCAAACCTTACAAAAAACTTAGTAACACCTTAGAAGTTTTACAGGAACATGCTAATGTGGGACTGCGTTTTTTAAAAACTTTTAATTTAACGAGCGAATTATTTGAGAACGTGGTTGTTGAAAAAGATTTTGATCTAGTTAAAAAAACGAATCAAATATCCTTGGAGATGGATAATTTGTACAAAGACATCAGTTTTTTGGAAGGAGAGGTGCAAAGTTCGAACACTCTGACGCGTAAGATGTCTGATTATATTTTCAGACAGGAAGACTTGGAGAAAATAAAAAATAAAGTTTATATCCTTTCCAGGTCTTTTCTGGCGGTTCCCAAACTATTAGGAAAGGATGGGGTAGAGAAGTATTTAATTCTATTTCAAAATAACTCGACCGCACGCCCAACCGGAGGCGTCATAGAATCTTTTATTCTTACCACTTTTTCAGACGGAAAGCTTGTAGACATTAAAATATATGATACGAAAGTAACAGACAGAAATCTTTCCGGAGTTGTCGAGCCCCCTCCCCCTTTTAAGAAATATTTTGCAATAGATGCTTGGAATTTGATAGATTCAAATTGGGACCCTGATTTTCAACTCTCGGCCAGTCAAGCGGAATGGTTTGTTGATAAGGAAATCGACGAGAGTGTAGATGGCGTCATTGCTTTTGACGCAAATTTTCTGCAAAAGCTTATTCATGAGCTTGGAGGGTTTGAATTAGATGAAGGGAAAGTAAAGGTAAACTCAGAAAACTTTTTTGAAATTATTAAAAAAGAGGGAGATGAAGAAAAAGCTAGCGCCACATTGATATTAGAAAAACTTTTCTCGCAGGGGAAAAGTTTTGATAAGGTAAAGAAGACAAAAATTCTACAATCAATTTTTAAAAGCATCGAAGAAAAGGACGTTTTAATATTTATAAAAGACTTAAATATACAAAAGGATTTACAGGACCTTGGTTGGGCGGGGTCGTTTGATCTCAAGGATTGTTCAGGAAACTGTTATTCTGATCAACTAGCAGTCGTTGAATCGGCATTTAGCGATAATAGCTTTGATATTAATAGAGAGATGGAAATGAGCCTTTTTTTAGAGGAGAATCTATTAAAAAGAAAATTACTTATCTATTTTGAGAACAAGTCCGATGAACCGTATAAAGCATATTTAAGACTGTTTGTTCCAGGAAATGTTGGATTTTCTCCTTCAGAGATAATCGGGTTTCAAGGGAGAGAATCTAAAGACCTGGAAGTTAGGGGAATCAGGGGTTTTAAAGAAGCAGGATTATTTTATGAGATTCCAGCAAGGCAAACTCAAGCAATTAGCTTTCTTTGGGAGAGCGGTTCGTCTTACTCTTACGAAAAAGCGGGCGAGTATAAACTTTATTTGTGGAAGCAACCCGGCTTGAAAAACACGCCCTTAGAGATACAAGTGAAGGCGCCTTCAAAGCTTAACCTGAAAGCGACCCACCCCTTTAGCTTGACCAATGAGAATCTTCTTCGCTATAATACCCTATTATCTCAAGATTTAACCTTGAATTTGTTTTGGGAAAAAAATGAATAAACTGATTCTTAAAGCCGAAAAAAGAAAAGATTTAGGAAGAAAAGTCAAAAAACTTAGAAGGGACGGGATATTGCCTGGGAACTTATACGGCAAAAAGATTAAGTCCGAAGCGGTTCAGCTTGATGCTAATGAATTTCTCAAAACCTATAAAGAGGTTGGAGAAACCGGTCTTCTCGAGCTAGCAATCAATGGGGATAAAAGAAATGTGCTTATTCATAACGTTCAGCTTGATCCCGTGACCGACGCCCCCCTTCACGCAGATTTTATGCAGGTTGATCTCAAACAAAAAGTGACAGCCGGGGTTCCAATTGAATTAGTAAACGAATCGCCCGCTGAGAAGCAAGGACTTGGAACGGTTGTACAGTATATAGACGAAGTTGAGGTAGAAGCACTTCCAACCGACCTTCCTGATAAATTTGAGATTGATGTAAGTAAATTAACCGAAGCCGACCAGATTATTTCTGTCAAGGATTTGGTATTTGATTCCAAAAAAGTTGAAATTAAAGCCGATGATCTTGAAAAAATAGTTGTCAAAGTCGAGCCGCCTCGAAAAGAAGAGGAGGTAACTCCACCCCCTGAGCCAGAAATTCCTGGGGAGGGAGAAGTTGTGGCACCTGTTGAAGGAGGCGAGGCAGAGGCTTCTACTGCTCAAGGGGAAGAAGACAAGAAACAAAAAGAGGAAGTCTAACTTACAAGTCAAGGTCAATTTTCAATTTTTTTAATTCTTCTGAATTAGGATCGATTATTTCAGCTTGCCTGAGTGCTTCTTGGGATGAGGCAAAATTTCCTTTCTCGTATTCTAATTTTGTAAGTTCCAGCCAGCCGTCTATATAAGAGGGGTTTTCTGTTAGAAAATCGTGCCAAAAGATAATTTCCTGTGAGACTTCGCTATTTGCTCCGAGAACTTCATGGTTACTTTTAAATAAGTAAAGAGCTAAATTGAAGAGAGATAGGGTTATAAGAACTAAAAAAGCGCACGAGATATAAAGGATTGAGAGATCAGTTTTTGCTTTAGATTTGTTTTTCATCTTTCTATGAACATATAATAATTTAGCATGGAAGAAAATAACCAAAATATTAAAACGTCCGAAGATAATCAGGTTACAGAAAGGATACCTATACAAAAACAACCCCCGGCTGCTACTTTGCAATCTCAGATAGACGTAGATCAACCTACGGCTTCGTCGCCTGAACTTGCGAATCAAAAGCTAGTACAGGAGACGTCAGGACTACCCCGGGAAGGAAATAGAGAACCTTTTCAAGAGGTTACTCAAGATGTTCATAAACCAATAAAAAACATAAATAAAGTGATGTATGCTGGACTAATTTTGATGACAGTTTCCTTGGCCGCCCTTTTGTGGTTTTCATTTAAAAAGTAGGTACCATGATTAAGAAACAAGAAAAATCAAGACTAAGTGTTTTCAAGACAGGAATAGTACTGGTCTTTTTAAGTTTGGTTATACTTACAATTCATCTTGTAATAAGAATTCTTAAAAATAATTCTTCAGACAACAATCAGACTCAGATAGTAAACGAACCTGAAAACGTGCAGGATCAGGATACGAGTGAAGATCGGGCTTGGGAGGTTTATACGAACGAGGAATTTGGATTTGAACTTCTTATTCCGAGATTATTGACAGAAAGGGAGTGGCGCGACCAAGGCGGGTATAAATATTTTATGAGGTTTGAAGAAACAAAGTTTTCGGTAGACAAGGGGGTTGCTGTCGGCGTTTCTGATTCTAATTTAGGAAGTGAAGTTAAACGATTGAAAGACAACTTAGAGAAAGAGGGCGCGAAGCTAGTCAAAGAACAGAAAACTGTCATTGGCGGGAAGGAAGGAGTTTTACTTGAGTATGAACCAGAAGATGTAGGTGGTGGTGAAAAAAGAGTAGTTGTTATCGTAGAAAACCCCCCTTCTGTCTATTCAATCAGCACCGCTCCAGAACAGATAGAAAAGGTGGTGGATGGTTTTATATTTTTATAACCCGCGGATTAACTGATTAACAGATTCACAAGCTCGTCGGCCAGGAGGATGTAATCAAAAGCTGGTCAGGGTATTTCCTCAAGTCTTTTAACTCCTGCCAAATGGCCTCGGTTACAAAAGGCATAAATGGGTGAAGAAGCTTCAAGCTGTTAAAATAAACATACCGAAAGACGCTTAGCGTTACTTCTTTATCAACTCTATCTTTAGTGTTTTCTAAATACTTTGAAGCCAATTCATCCCACATAAAGTGATAAATTGAGTCGGCCGCATCGGCAAAGCGATATTTATCAAGATTTCGATCAACATCCAGAATTAATTTGTGAAATTTGTCAACAACGGCTATGTCTTCTTTTTTAAGTTTTGGTTTCATATCTTTTGAGTAAGAAGTTAAATCGTCAAAATTTTTATAACCATGCTTTTCTAGTTCATACATCATAAACCTACCGATATTCCAAACTTTATTGGCAAAGTTTCGGAAAGATATAACCTTATCTCTGGGGAAATTGAAGTCTTTGCCGTTAGCCGTTCCGCTTATTAATCCCATTCTGAGCGCATCTGTTCCGAATTCCTCCTGGTATTCTTCCGGATTGATTACATTCCCCAAGCTTTTACTCATTTTCTTACCGTCGAGCGCGCGTACTATTCCGTGTAAGTAGACGTCTTTGAAAGGAGGCTTTCCTGTTAAGTAAATTCCGAACATAATCATTCTTGATACCCAAAGCCTTAGTATTTCCCAGGCAGTCTCCAAGACGTCGGTTGGATAAAAGTATTTAAAATCTTTCGAATTTGGGTAGCCGAGGGTTACAAGTGGCCATTGACCGGAAGAAAACCAAGTGTCAAAAGTGTCAGTTTCCTGTAAAAATTGACCCTTTGGTTTTTTGGTTGCAATTACATATTTTGCTGATTGGGGAGCGATAAGGGTTTGTAAACCTTTTTCAATTTCAGCAAATGAATATTTTTCAGAAAGTTTTCCGATTTCTCCGCTTACTGTTTTTCTCTTGTTATTTAAGAATGTTATTAAAAGATTTTTGTTCTCGTCAATATTGTACCAGGCCGGGATCCTGATTCCCCAAACAACTTGTCTTGAAATTGGCCAATCTAACATGGACTCCATCCAGCGATGGTATTTACTTTCTTGCCATTTCGGATAAATTTTTACAACACCTTCTTTGACGGCTTGATGAGCCGGCTCTTTGAGCTTTTTTACCTTGACAAACCAATTGGGAAGAATAGTTGGTTCAATATCGTGTCCGCCTTTATAACAAACGGCAACCGTATGGGTGTAATTCCCGTCAATTTTTTCAAGAAGTCCTTTTTTCCTTAGATCCTCGACGATAATTTTTCTTGCAACTGTGACGGTTAATCCCGCGTATTTACCTGCATTCTCATTTAACTTTCCGTCAAGACCAATCACGGGTTTTATTTCCAGGTTATGTCTAAGACCCGCTTCATAATCGTTTTTATCGTGGGCAGGTGTTACCTTGACCACTCCTGTTCCAAACTTAGGATCAACAAATATATCCGCAATGACTTTTAATTTAAATTTACCCAGAAGTCCTTCCACTTCGATTTCTTTCCCGATATACTGCTTGTACCTTTTATCATTTGGATGAACTGCGACGGCAGTATCGCCAAATTTTGTTTCGGGCCGTACGGTTGCCAAGCTAAAAGGTCCGTATTTCAGGAAGTAGAGTGGATCCTTTCTTTCTTTATGTCTTACCTCCAGGTCGGCAAAAGTAGTTCCGCAGATTGGACAGTAGTTGACCATGTAATCGTCACGATAGACTAATTCGTCTTTATGTAATTTCTCAAAAGTGTTGATTACCGTTTCAATAACATCAGGGTCAAGGGTAAATTTATAGCGGCTCCAGTCAACGCTGGCACCCATATTTCTTATTTGCTCTTCAATTAATCCTTTATTTTCCAAAACAAATCCTTCGATTTTTTCATAAAGAGTATTTCTGTCAAAATCAAAACGGGACTTTCCTTTGGCTTTAAGTTCCCGCTCAAATGTAATTTGAGTCTCAAAACCAGCATGGTCGGTACCGGGGAGCCAAAGAGCAGAATACCCTTGCATCCTTTTCCAACGGATTAGAAGATCTTCAATTGCAATCATCAATACATTCCCTGTATGCATTTTACCGCTTGCATTCGGCGGGGGAAGGACAATAGTGTATGATTTTTTCTTCTTGTCTATCTTTGGAGTAAAAGAACCCGATTTTTCCCAATGGGAGTAAATTTTCCTCTCGTATTTACGATGATCGTAAGTTTTCTCCATGCCTGAATTATACTAGCATCTTATTCCCAAGGAAATCGTTTGTCGACTTTTGCTCTTGGAACTCTTTCGACTTTGTCTAAATCGTTAGGGTTGAGGAACCGTTTTCGTCCAAATTTAAAATAAGCAGCAACCCCAATCATTGCGGCATTGTCGGTGCAAAGTTTTTTAGAGTAGGGGAGGTACAATGCTATACCTCCCTTTCGGCAAATACTTCTTATTCTCCTTCTTAATTCTATATTTGCGGAAACTCCGCCGCCGAACCAAAATTCATTGACAGGATAAATCTCGACTACTTTTTTTATCATTCTTTCAACATGTTGAAACGCGACATTTTGATAGGAAGCGGCTAAGTTTTGGATTTTTTCTTTTGTAAGCGGTTTTTCCTTTTCCACCAGTTTATAGAAAGCGGTTTTTAGACCTGAATAACTAAATTTAAGTTTGTCTTCTTGTCCTATCATCGGAATTGGTAGGGGATAGAAATTTGGATCTCCATCTTTGGATATTTTTTCTAAAACTGCACCTCCAGGATATCCAAGACCTAACATCCTAGCAGCCTTATCCAAAGCTTCGCCAAGCGCATCATCTGAGGTTTGAGCAATAATCTTATACTTTCCGATTTCCTCTACTAATATCAGCTGTGTGGTGCCTCCTGAAGCAATAAGGGAAAGGACAGGAAAGATTAGAGATTGGTGACTAGTGATTAGTTTTTTGTTTTTCAGTTTTTCAGTTTTTAAGTTCTTTGGTTCTGCCAGAACGCTTAAAACATGACCCTCTACATGATTTACTGCGATAAGAGGCTTTTTATATTCTTTTGCCAATTTCTTTGCGGCCTTTATTCCAACTTCGAGAGCGATTGCCAGTCCGGGTCCCAACGTAACAGCCACAGCATCAATTCCAACTAGTGCCTTATTTATTACCCAATCAATGCGTTCTTCGTGAGCGCGTTTAGCTAGAGATGGATAAATACCCCCGAATTTTGCGTGCATTGAAGCCTGCGACCAAATGACATTTGAGAGGACTTTTGTTCCTTCAGTTACGGCTGCCGTGGTTTCATCGCATGATGTGTCGATTGAAAGTATTTTCATATATGACTTATGAGACTAATAAGACTTATATTAGATAACTCCCCAGGAAATAAATCTCTCGCTTTCGCCTTTACCATACCTTATTTTTACCCAGATGATGATTGCTTCCTCATTGTATTTCCGAATTTCGTCAGCGACGCGATCAGCCCACTCGACAGCGATGACGGATTTATCGGTAATTTTTTTTGAGAATTCCAGTTCAACTAACTCACTGTCTGATGACATTCTCCAGGCGTCAATATGAATAAGTTTGTAGTCTGTAGTAGGTAGTCTGTAGTCTAACTCAAGGTCGTAAGTTGGCGAGACGACTTCTTCTTTAACCCCCATTGCTTTTGCCAATCCTTTTGTAAAGACCGTTTTTCCGGCACCCATTGGTCCTTGCAAAGCAAAAACGATTGCTCTTTTGCCTTTATACTTTTCGTACTTTTGCCAGAGTTCTTTGCCAGTATTTTGCGTTGCCTCATCGCTTCTTGATAAAACCTCGACCTTATTTTTAAGTTTTATTTCTCCTTGACGAAGAACTGCCGGATCATCAAGTGTTGTATCTATGACGGTAGAAGCTTCATTGAAAGGAATTTCTCCTACGTCGACGGTGAGATCAATAAATCCTCTTTGTTTTTTCGATAAGTATTTGAAAAGGCTTGATATTTTGAAAGGCCGTGGTTGGTAACTAGTATTAGCAGAGGTCGTTGTTATCGGTTTTCCGAGTTTTTCGATAACGTCTATTGTTAGTTTATGATCGGTTACAAATATTCCCAACGTGCCGACTTCAGATTCTATTCCGGTAGCAACTTTATGTTTTCCTTGGCAGACGATTGTGATTGGTCCCGGGTAAAATGTTTTATACAAATTTTCGGCGGTTTCATTCATTTCTACATACTTTTTCATCATTTCTAAATCGGTTGTTCCCACAGAAAAAGGTTTACCAAACGGTCGGTTTTTATATTTAACTAATTTTTTGACTGCGTGCTCGTTTGTTGCGTCAACTGCCGCGATGTAGACCGTTTCAGTTGGCATGATTACCAGACCTCCGTTTTTCAAAACGTCGACAATTTTTTCCAAATTTCCAGTTTTTATTATTTCCATAAGTTTAAGACGAGAATTTTATCACAAACCTTTCTTAAGTTATAATACACTTGGATGGTAAGCGACATCGACTCTCAAAAAATTCAAAAGAAAATAAATCTTTATGGGTCCGATCTAGTAGATTTTTGTAGGGATTTAATTAAAATACCTTCTGTCAATGGGTTGGACAAGGAAAAGCATATCGCCGCACTAGTTATTAAAAAAGCACGGAATCTAAATCTGCCTGCCCGCTTAATTGCTTTAGACAAAGATAGGCCTAATGTTTTTATTGGTACAAATTATTCTCATAAGAAGGGATTGTTGTTTGCCGCGCATTTAGATACAGCTCCAGTAGGAAATATAAGTTTATGGAAACACAAACCCTTTGCCGGAGAGATTGAGGGCGGCAAGTTGTATGGACGCGGTGCGGTTGATTGTAAAGGAGGTATTGCATTATCTGTCTATACACTTAAAATCTTATCCGATTTGGGTTACGAGGATTATGCTAAATTTGTAGCTGCGTCTGATGAGGAGATTGGAGCAGATTCTCCTTTGGGTAGTAAATTTTTGTTAAAGAATGGACTTAACGCAGAAGCTGCAATTTATACTTACTTTGGCTTGGACGCGATTAAAATTGGTCATAGGGGATTGGTAAAGATTTCCATCGAGGTATTAGGTGAAGCAGTGCATGCAGGTTCTAAATCTTGGCAGCTGGGGAAGAAAGGTGCAAATGCGATAACAGCCACAGCCGACTTCTTACAAAATTTGGATAAGTTTCGTTTTAAAGCTAAGCATAATAAAGACTTTCCGGGTTATGGTTTTAAACAAACACCAATTTATATTGAGGGAGGTTCCAGTATTGGAATAGTGCCTGATAGAGTGGAAATGATAATCGACGCAAGATTTCTACCTGATCAAGATAGAAATGTTTACATAAAAGAAATTGAGGAATTAGCAAAAAGAAAATCTAAAAACAAAATACTTATTAAAACCAAGACAATAAAGAATGTTCCTGGATCAGTAATTTCGAGAAATGAAAAAATAGTAAAGATTTTACAATCCTTATCTAAAGACTTATTGAATATAAAACCGGCGGTTGAAGGAGCAGGACCTATCAACGAAGCCTACCTGTTTAATAATGCGGGTATACCTACTGTATGTGGTTTTGGTGTGGAAGGCGAGGGAGCTCACTCATCGGACGAGTATTTAGAGATAGACTCTTTACCTAAAATTTTAGAGGTTTATGTTAGGGCTGCTATCGAGCTTAGATCTCAAAGGCCTGGCATTTAAAACGCACTTCGAAACACCAGCAATTTCTTTAATAATCATATTTTCTTAGACAAAAGCTGTAGTGACGTGAAACGTCTTATAGTATTTGGGAATTTTTTGGAAGCAGACTATTTCCCCTTTTTAATTTCAAGAAATTCCTTTTTTGTCTTTATATAAATAATTCCCAGTGTCAATAATAAAATACCCCAGGACAAAATTCCCAATTTTGCCAGACCGCTCTCGAGCTGTCCTCTTTCGCTTCCCGCAAGATATCCCACAGTAACAAGGAGTGAGTTCCATGTTAAAGATGCAGCCGTTGCGTAAAACATAAATTTAAAGAACCTATATTTTTGAGAACCCGCGACGTAGGCTATCCAAAAACGGGTGATGTTTGCGAGAAGAGATGTTGTGAGTATTATAGGTCCGTGATTTTCCAAGAGCCTTTTCGCTAGCTCAAAATATTTCTGTTGATGAAATTTTTTGGCGAGAGAAAAGCCTGTTTTTCGGCCAAGAACATATGCGATTAGGAATGTGGTTAGCATCCCCAATGTCCCTGAAAGGATTACTCCCGCAAGATTTAACTTATTTCCATAAGAAAAAAAGCCGCCAAGCGCCACGACAAAACCTCCCGGAATTGTAAATCCCATAGGGGACGTTTCGATGAGGCTAGAGATAAAAATCAAAATATTTCCCCAGGATAAATATATGTTTTCGATTTTGTCGATTAAAACCAAAGTTTCCATAATCCAATATTATACTTTGGTAGTTTACATTAATAAATTACAAAAGATATATTTCTAATATGATAGAAAATAGGATAGGGTGGTGGAAAGATATTTCGGATACTCCAAGTGAAGCTTTTGCTCCTGAAGATGATGTGGAGAGAACTAGACCTTTATCTGGTGTAGTTGAATTAAGAAAATTAGCTGCTGGAATTAATTATTTACAACTCACAAGTTTTAAACAAAAAGACGATGATAAGGGAATTATTTCTGTGGAGATAGAGAAAGATAAGTTACTTCAGTTAACTCAAAGAACACAAAAACTCCTTGGTTTGGATGAATATATTCAACCTGAAGAAACAGCAGAAGTTGTTGTTTCAGCAAAAACAAGCAATATATTTTTAAGAGTTATTATCGGAGAGAAAAGAGTGGAATATTATTTCAACCCAGAGGTAACTTTTTTAGCTGTTAAATTTCAGAGATTTGAGGATGGAGAATGGATTCTTGAAGAAGAAAGACCGCTTGATGATTATAAGGATCCGAAGATAGTCTTCGAGCTTTTTGAGAATAAAAAAAAGGTTTAATTGACGGGTCCCGTTCCTCTTAAATATACCGCTTGCCAGGGGCGGTAGTTAGAGAGAAACGTTTTTTCGAAGATAATCTCCCCACCTCTCTCAACCTTATAGTTGAAAGTTACTTTTGCTCCCCAGGCTTTATAATCAATTTGCTTTGTCGTTCCGGACGCAATTGTAGGATCATCTACATAAAGATCCTCCGGCGGAGGAACAACAGACGATACAACCGGCTTTGTTGTTGTGGCGATTCTACCGTCGCTTGTTCCGTAAATTTCAAAAACAAGGGCGGAGGTTTTTGCATCAAATATTGTTTGGATAAGAAGATGCTTCGGAGTATCGTTTTTGAATTTTAAATCTGTTGTCGGATCAAATACCGTTGCGTCCAGTCCCGGGGGAGATTCCTGTTCATAATAGCCGACACGGTACGAGTGAGCTCTTCTTTCGATAATAGGAAGGCCCGTGTTAAGTAATGCTCTGAAAAGAGTGGTTGAAACTTGGCATACACCCCCTCCGTCACCAAGAACTGTCCTTCCGTCGCGGATTACATACGCTTGTTTATAGCCCGTAAAAGAAGAAACGTCTCCCAATGTTTTATTAAAAGAGAAGGTTTCTCCGGGAGCGACAAGAACGCCGTTAAACCTTGAAGAAGCAAGTGAGATGTTATGAATCCTTGGAGCTATAGAGCCTCTGAATTTCGAAACACCACGCCCTATAAGTTCTTTTATTCCAAGGTTATTTACTTCTTCGTTTGTTATTTTCGGACGGGCAGTTTGAACCGGAGCTTGGATGGAAACATTTTTTTCTTCAGAAGTTTCCAGAACTCTTAAACTTTTTGTGATTTCCTGGACAAGACCTTTTTCGTTTACTGTTACGCCTTCTTTTGAAGGCAAAAATTCCGTGACCTTTCCATTCTCAAACCCAAACACGGCGTCTTGGGGTTCATGATTAAGTTTGGGAGATACATCGCGACTTATGTAATCATTAATCTTTTCTTGATTAAATTCTTGTTTTAGGTCTAAAAATGACAAGATGCTTTGGTTCTCTATTACGAGTGTTTGGTATTCGTAAACGATAGAGAGGTCTTTACCGAGGAATTTCTCAGCTCTCGTTTTAAAGATCTTTGCTTCTTCCTCGCTGAGGCTCGGGTCATTTTTGTTGAAAGAAAGTTCAATTGGTGAGTAATTAAGCGACGCAAGTCGTGTTTCGAGCGTTTTTTTAAAAAAGACCGTATCTATATCCTCCCCAGCAGAACCCTTATCTACTAGAACTTCGTTTTCTTTTATAGAAACTGATGGGAATTTCGGTTCGGTTGAAACTTGTGTTGATATTACTTGGAGATATTGGTCAAGCGCTTCTTCGTTAATATTGGTTTTAACCGGGATATTTTGGATGGAAAAAGGAGAAATTGCACGGTCGTAGTTGTCTTTAATTAAATTTCCTGTTCTATAAAAATAAAAAGCGGTCTCGACGGTTTGTTCTAAGTTGTATGAATTAACGTCTTTTAACGAGAGTTCAAAGCTCCTATTCTTGGCTATAATTGATATTTTTTCTGGCGGTCTTACATATTGTCTAAGTAAAGTTACTGCCGAGGCTTTAGTCATCCCGCCAACCTTAATTCCTGAAATCATTATTCCCGGGAAAATTTTATCTTGATAGTATAGATTGAAAGAAAGAACTATCATGACGGTAAGTAGGATGAAACTTAAAGATAAAGTGAAGCTACCCTTTTTCTTTAGTTTCGTAGCGACTTTTACGAAAAACAACTTTGTGACCTTAATCATTTTACAGATTGTATGATATCATGAATAAAGTTACCATGGCGGATAAAGTAACCCAAGTTTTTCAACCCAGTGAGCCACCGGTTCACCCTCAAGGTAAGCCCGTTTCTCAAGAAGTTCAACCGGAAGTTGTACAAGCTCAAGATCAGGCATCGATTGCGGAGGAAGTGGCGGAGGTTCCTAAACCCCCACGTAAAGGGGTTCTTAAAAAGTTGATTTTTTTTGGCCTTTTTTTTGTAATTTTATTAATAATGCTCGCTTTTGTAGCTACAAAGTTAAAACCGGCTAGTCAACTCCTTTTTGGCAAAAAAGGAGAAATTGTCTGGTGGGGCATGCAGCATGACAAAGGAGTATATTCTTCAATTATTGAGGAGTTTGAAAAAGAAAATCCGAATATTAAAATAATATACGAAAAGCAGTCGCCTCGGGATTATAGAGAAAGGTTGACTAATTCTCTAGCTTCAGGCAAGGGGCCCGACGTCTTTGAAATTCACAACAGCTGGCTTCCAATGTTCAAGACAGAGCTAGCTACCTTGCCAACGTCTGTGATGGGTAAAGAAGAGTTCGATAAATCATTTTATCCGTCAATAGTAGCTAACTTGACGACCGAAAAAGGAATTGTTGCAATGCCTTTGGAATATGATGCGCTAACCCTTTTTATAAATGAAGATATATTTGCCGCATCCCTTCAAAGACCTCCTGAGACGTGGGATGAATTGAAAAAATTGGTAGATCCAAGGGAAGAAAAATCCCTTACGATAAGAGAGAGAGACGGAAAGATCATTCAGTCCGGTATTGCTTTGGGAGAGACTTCTAACATTGATCACTGGCCTGAAATCCTAGCCTTGATGATGTTTCAAAATAGGGTTAATCCAAGTAATCCTTCCGGCCAGAAAATGGCTGATGTACTTACTTTCTACACTGATTTTAGAAGACAGAATGTTTGGGATGATACGCTTCCTGCCTCAACGACCGCTTTTGCTCAAGGAAAGCTGGCTATGTACTTTGGACCAACCGCGCGCGCTATCGATATTGCAAAAAATAATCCAAAACTGCGTTTTAAAACCGTAAGACTTCCTCAACTACCAAAAAATACTCCAAGTGACCCTAACTATTCATACAACACATTCTGGGTTCAATCCGTTTGGGAGAGAAGTAGTAATAAAGAAGCTGCGTGGATTTTACTGAAGTTCTTGGCGGAGAAAGGTTCTTTACAAGAGATAAACCAAAATATTAAAAAACACGAAACTTTGGAAAAAGTATACCCGAGGCCAGAGATGAACATTTCTTTGAGGGAAGATGATATATTGGGATCGATTATAGCCCTTGGGCTGGAGTCACATAGCTGGTATTTGGCTGACAATACTTTTGACGGGAATACTGGAATAAACTCTCAATTGAAGGCCGCCTTTGGCGGAGTCGTAAATGAATGGTCGGCAAGGAGCGGCGAAAAAGCTCTGAATGTCTTACAAGAGGAGGTCCAAAAAATTCTCATTCAATACGGCGTTTCTTTAAGATAGATATTGACAAAGGCTGACACAATCCATTACAATAGCACTCGCTGTTAGTAATTGCTAGCAGTCTTTTATTTTGAGGATATGACGACCACGAAACCTTCTAAGTTAAACCTTAAACCCGCGGCCGGTTATATTGTGATTGAACCTCTGGAGAAAGAGGAGAGAACTTCTTCTGGCATATATCTTCCTGATTCTGCAAGCGAGAAGCCTCAACAGGGTAAAATATTGGCAGTTGGCGATGACGAGATTACCGATACCGGTGCAAAAAGGAAGGCGCCAGCTAAAGTGGGAGACACCGTTATTTATAAAAAATGGGGAGGAAATGAAGTGAAGATTAAGGGAGTAGAATATCTATTCGCAAAATTCGATGATATACTCGCGGTGGTAACCGCTTGAATGACTAATTAACCTAATTTCTAATTAATCTAAATAATCACTAAGCACAAAGTTCAAATTGGGTTTTGGGAAATTGGAAATTAGTTAGAAATTAGAGCAATTAGAATAATTAGAAATTTTTAAGGTATGGCTAAACAACTTAAATTTTCAGATGATGCCCGAGTTGCCCTCTTAAGGGGTATTGATATAGTTGCAAAAGCAGTTGTGACAACTCTTGGCCCCAAAGGTAGAAACGTAGCGCTCGACAAAAAATGGGGTGCTCCGAATATCGTCCATGATGGAGTAACTGTTGCTAAAGAAATCGAACTTAAAGATCCGTTTGAAAACATGGGAGCACAGCTTGTTAAAGAAGCAGCCGATAAAACAAACGATGTTGCAGGAGACGGAACAACAACCGCAACGCTCCTTGCCCAACAAATGACGCAAGCCGGAATGAAAAATATAACGGCTGGTGCAAACCCCATGATTGTCAAAAAGGGAGTTGAGAAAGCGGTTGAGGCAGTTGTTGCCGAACTTAAAAAAATCTCAAAACCAATTAAAAATAGGGAGGAAATCGAACAAGTTGCTACAATTTCGGCAGGCGACGCTAATATTGGAGGAAAAATTGCAGAAGCTCTTGATAAAGTTGGTCGTGATGGAGTAGTTACGGTTGAAGAAGGGAAGGGTTTGACAATTGATATTGAATACAAAGAAGGAATGGAATTTGACAGGGGATACGTTTCGGCTTATTTTGTGACAAATCCGGACAGAATGGAAGCAGAAATAGAAGACGCCTATATCCTTCTCACAGATAAAAAAGTTTCTTCAATTCAGGACTTACTTCCGTTTTTGGAGAAGTTTGTAAAGGTTTCCAAAAGCCTTGTAATTATTGCTGATGAAGTTGAGGGTGAAGCACTAGCCACATTGGTTGTAAATAAATTAAAAGGGACATTTAATGTTTTGGCCATTAAAGCTCCGGGGTTTGGTGATAGGCGCAAGGAAATGCTAGAAGATATTGCAGTTCTAACTGGCGGAACCGTTATTTCAGAAGATACAGGCAGGACTTATGAATCAATTGAAGTAACAGATTTAGGCCAAGCAGATAAAGTTTGGGCTGATAAGGATAACGCAAGGATAATTGGAGGTAAGGGAGACAAAAAAGCAATTTCCGGAAGAATTACACTTCTTCAAAGGCAGATCAAAGAAACAGACTCGGATTTTGACCGCGAAAAATTGGAAGAGCGTTTGGCGAAGCTTTCGGGTGGAGTTGCCCAGATTAATGTCGGAGCGGCAACAGAGATTGAGCTTAACGAGAAAAAAGAAAGGGTAAAAGACGCGGTTGGAGCCACAAAAGCGGCGGTTGAGGAAGGAATTGTTCCCGGTGGAGGAGTTGCGCTTTTACGAGCTCGGGTGGTTTTAGATGATTTGCAAGTTGAAAACGAAGATGAGAAAGTTGGGGTCGATATTGTTCGGGAAGCTCTGGAAATGCCCTTGAGAATGTTGGCCAGAAATTCGGGCGAAGACGACGGGTTTGTTCTAAGGCATATTTTGGAAAAACTTGAAAGCGAAAAGGACGGAGATTATGGATATAACGCTCTGACAGGAGAATTCGGTTCAATGACGAAATTCGGAATTTTAGACCCTTTGAAAGTTACACGTTTTGCCCTTCAAAACGCAGCCTCGGTTGCGATGATGGTTTTAACAACGGAAGGATTGATAACAGATCTTCCTGAAGAGAAGAAAGATATGCCAGGCATGCCTCCTGGCGGAATGGGTGGGGGAATGGACTACTAACATCAATTTTTAATTCCTAATTTTTAAAAGCTTCAGATAATTATATAATTCTTTCCATATGCAGAGAAAGAGATTAACCTATTTGTTAGATATTTTGGAAAAAGAGGTAAAACTTGCGAAAAGAAGGGCGGAAGAGCTTAGGGTTGTTGCCAATGAAGTATCTAAAACAGCCAGAAGTTCTTGGTCAGCCGCGGGAGAAAGATTTCTTACTCAAGGGCAAGCCCAAGCCGCAGAAGAGTATTTTAAGAGGATGCTGGATTTGATAGGAAAGATAGAAGGTGCAGTAAAAGAACCCACACCCGATAGTGTTGTTACATCATGTTTTGTGAAGCTAATCCTAGACGGGAGAGAGGAAGAATTTTATCTCGCTGAAGAAGTAGTAAGTATTCCTGGAGTAAAACTTGTTTCAAAGAGTTCTTTATTGGGAAAATCGCTTTTAGGGAAAAAAGTAAACGAGACCTTTAGTTTTGAGACTGTAGAAGGTAAAAAAGTTGAAGGTAAAATAATTTATCTTGGGTGAAAAGATAGAATTAGTGAGCAGTTATCTTATTTGTTAATGTCCTTTAAATTCCTCTAATGTCCTCTAAATTCTGTTAGACTTAAATTATGACTAATAAAGTCGTTGAGAAACTTATTGAAAAGACTTATAAAGAGTTGAGCCAAGCCAAGAAACCTCAAGAAAGATCACGGATTTCAAACACCCCAAACGGTCACATTTTTTTGGTTGCATGGTCAAACGCAAGTCTTTTAAGAATATTTGTCAGAAGATTTACTGATTTACTACCCAAGTCAGAGTACAGATTGAAGTCACAGTTTGATGACAATACCAGAAGCGTTGTAGCTAATATCGAAGAAGGGTTTGCAAGACCGACAACTTCGGAATATTTGAATTTTCTTGGATACTCCAGGGCAAGTTTGATTGAGGGAAAGGGGGATGCTCAAAGGTCTTTACAGGATGGATTTTTGAAACCTGTTCCCGGTTCTTCCCTTAAGGACTTGGAGATTGATTTATCCGACTGGCACGAGGCCCTAAAACGGTCGGTAATCTCAAAACCGATGGAAGTTAAAGGAAATTACAGGAATTTAGAGGAAGCGAAAGGAAAAAGGCAAAGTCCTGTAAAATCCTATAAATTCCTTTATCCTCCCGTAGATAATCTAAAAGCCGAAGACTTGACCTACGAGGTTTTCATAGAACTAATCAATAAAACCGATTGGCATTTACGAAGGTTGGTCGAGTCTTTAGAGGAGAAACTTGCTCGGGAGCAGAAGTTTTATCAGGTTGAGAAAGCAAGATTCCGAAGTAACCTTAGGTTGAGATAAAGGAACTTAGAGGAATCTAGGGGAGATTAGAGGATGAATACCAAGTCCTCTAAATTCCTATAACTTCCTCTAAAATCCTCTATAATCTTCTCTATGTGGCAGGATGCTGAGAAATTTCTCTCAAAAGATAAATATATTGGACCTTTAGTTAAAAAATACGGTTCGTGCAAAATAAAACCCAGAGTTCATACTGATTATTTTCAAGGTCTGGTTGGGGAAATAATTGGCCAGCAGCTTTCAGGTAGAGTGGCTGATGTTATTTACGACAGGCTCAAAAATAAAGTAAAAGGAAGATTAGCTCCCAGAAAAATTTTGGCCCTTGCCGATCAAGAATTGAGAAACTGTGGTATGGCTTGGGCCAAGGTAAGATCAATGAAAGATTTGGCCCAGAGAGTGAAAGATAGGAAGCTTCATATAAGATCATTGAATGAATTACCGGATGATGAAGTTATGAGAGAGTTGATATCGGTGAAGGGGATAGGGCGCTGGACCGCCGAGATGTTTTTAATGTTTACTCTGGGAAGATCTGACATTTTTCCGGTTGATGATCTGGGAATAAAAAAGGGGTTTGAAAAAGTCACAGGTGAGAAGTTTGACAAAGTTAAATCTGCAAGGTTCGCAGAAAAAAACTGGAAACCATACCGAACAGTTGCATCTTGGTATGTTTGGCAAGACTTAGACAACGGTTAATAATTATTTCAATGGCAGAATCGAGAGGGGGTTAATTGTTTTTCCGTTTTCGCGTATTTCGAGGTGAAGATGATCTCCTCGGGCACGGCCGGTTGCTCCGACCTTCCCTATTTCCATGGCATTACTTACTTCCTGACCTTTGGTAACTTCAATTTTTGAAAGATGAGCATAGAGAGAAAAAACTCCGTTCCCGTGATTTATTAATATGTTATTCCCATACCCCAACCTTGAATGCTCTGTAGTCTCGACTACTCCCGAAGTAATAGGATAGACAGGGTCACCCGTTATACCATCGAAATCAATTCCGGGATGAAAGAATTTATAGCCTTGGGTGATTTTAATGTTTTTTAGAGGGTACTGAACTCCCTTTTGAGTTGTTAAGATGATGGGTGTTGAAAGAGTCAGATTATCGACATTTTCTACACCGAGTGTTTGATTAGGAAGAAGTGAGGAAAAAATGACAAATAGCGCAATATTTACCCCGAAAACCTTCTTGATCTTTTTGTGTCCAAATATATGACCGAAAAAACGGGAAATTTTGTTTCCCGAGCGGGTCTTTTTGATATCTTCTAAGTCTGGAAAAAGAGGAATACCAGTAGATTCTCCGCGCTTTCTTACCAGATGTAAGTCAAGACGGTATCTTGTAGGCAAGTTGATTGAAAAACGTATCATATTTGGGCAGCTGGTAACAAAAAATCTCGCAAAATTTGCGAGATATGAGCTAATTATATCTTGTGAAATTCAAAAAGTCAAAAAAAAAGAGATATTTTAAAACATGGACTCAGATGTACTTGAATATCTTGTTTTAAAATTGTAGGATGTAAAAAGTCTGTCCCATAGAAAAATATTAAAGGGGGAGGTGATATAAATGAGCCTTCAAGTTGTAAGTGTAATTGGAAATGCTACCAAGGATGCGGAAGTGAGAGTCTCAAAAGACGGAGTTTCATATGTAACTTTTAGACTTGCTGTCAGTAATAGTGACGGCACGGCTACTTTTTACAACGTTTTGGTTTTTGGACATTATGGTGACGTAATAAAGGATCATGTGATACGCGGGCGCCAAATTTTTGTGAGTGGAAGACTGCAGGTTAGCGAAAAGGGCTATGTAAGTGTCGTTGCTGACCACATTGAGCTTCTAGCTCAGCCAAAGCCAAAACCAGAACCAGGGCCCGTGGAAGAAGTTACTGAAAAGGAAGAAGAAGAAGAAGTTAAAAAATAGAAAAACGGTTTTTTGAGACCCGTGAGGGAGTCGAACCCTCCTAATCGGTTTTGCAGACCGATGCATAAGCCTCTCTGCCAACGGGTCACTCTGACTATTTTATCTTATTAGACCTCGAAATCAAAGCCCCATCGACTAATACTCGACAGGGCTTAAAAAGTAACCAAAAATCCAATCGTTAATTAACTATTTTGACTTTGCTTTAACAGTAACCTTTCTTGGTCTTGCGGCTGCTGCTTTGGGAATAGTAATTTCTAATACTCCGTGATCAACTTCTGCTTTTGCCTTATCCCAAACGCCCCCCGAAAGAGCACAGGTGTAGTAGTAATTGTAGGCAGATGCCCTATATTCGCCTTTCTTTTTTTCTTCGACCTTTTTCTCCGCTTTAACTGTTACCACACCATCTTCGATATTAACTTCAACGTCTTCGGCCGGAACTCCAGCAACAACTGCCTCGAGGTAAATATTTTTATCATCTTCGTGGATTTTTAAACCACGTTGAGTTGTAATGGTTGGAAATGTTTCGTCGGACTCGTCAAGCCATCTTGGCCAGGCGAAAAGACTTCCGAATGGATCCCTCCTTGCTAAGTTAACCATTCTATTCACCCCCTTTCTAGACGAATACAATTAGCGCTCTCATCTAGTGAGTGCTAAATTTATAATAATAAAGGATTGCTTATTTGTCAAGCCCAGCACCAAAATGGCATCTGATTTTTCAAAATATGAATCCAACTATATTGAAATTTAAACATTCCCTAAACAGTTAGAGATTAAAATTAATAGGATTCAAATCAGGTAATATTTTATGCCATTTTGGTGCTGGGTCAAGAGATTTGTGAATAACTTGCTAGGGATTTTGACTAGTGGTAAACTCTTTTACTGTGAAGAAAACAAAGCTTGTCGGGATCATTATACTTGGGTTGGCATTTCTGATTGGATTGATATTTTTTGTTATTGGTTACTTTAAACCCAAGGTCGCAGGCATTTTCATTGAGACAGATCCTCCTGCAAATGTATTTATAGATGGGGAAGAGGTGGGAAGAACGCCTTATGAGGTAAACCGGAGTCCTGGTGAGCTAGTAATCAAACTCATTCCAGACTCTTTCCAGGCGCCTCTTACTCCCTATGAAACTAAAGTCAACTTAATTGCCGGTGTACAGACGGTAATAAGGCGTGTATTTGCAGATAGCGAAGAAGGCTCAGCCGGCGAAATAATCTCCTTTGAAAGGATTGCAAAAGAGGAAACAAGTCTTACGGTTGTTAGCATTCCAGATTCAGCTCAATTGGAAATTGACGGGAGGGACAAAGCATTCACTCCCCACAAGACCTCTTCGATTTTACCCGGTGGGCACACTCTGGTTTTGTCATCGGAAGGGTTTCAAGAAAGAATTATTGAGGTTAAAACTCACCAAGGTTATAAATTAACAGCGATTGTTAAGCTTGCTAAATCACAAGGACAAGAAGTTATTGAGACTCTTTCAGTTACCCCAACTCCTTCTGACATAGGAAAAGAAATGGTTGAAATATTAGAGACCTCAACCGGGTTTTTGAGAGTGAGAAGAGAACCTTCAACGTTGGGAGAGGAAATAGGGAGAGTTGAGCCGGGTGAAAAGTACCCGCTTATTCAAACGGACGAAAAGACGGGATGGTTTGAAATTGAATACGAAGAGGGTAAGGAGGGGTGGATTTCAAATCAGTATGCCAGAAAGATAGAAGGGGGTTCAAAGCTAACTCCGACTCCGTCAAAAAAAGTTACACAGACACCTTCTCCGAAAGTAACCCCTAGCCCCAACTAGTTACTCCGCCGTAAAGAATCCAAACGATGAGACCAATCCAAAGGATAGCCGAGCCTACAAGCTCTTTGTCGGTCAAGAAAAGTTTTTCAGGAGTTTCGCTTCTATTTTCAAAGATTAATGCTTCATAGCGCATTATCCCAAAAATTACTATAGGTATTGTGGCCATCAGAAGCTTACTGATGGCAGTAGTTCTCGATATTTCGGCTAGCAAGATCCAGACTCTTGTAATTGGTGTGGGTGACTCAAAAAAGGTAAAAAGTGCCCAACTCATCCAGGCGGCGTTTCCAAACATTGTTACATACGAGTTTAGAAGCTCTCTTCGGTATTTTGTAAGACTAATTCTAGTTTCGCCATCGGGTATTGTTCCAAGCTCAGCCCGCCTTTTGCCAGATGCCAGGAAAAGGGCAACCGATATAATGCACAAAAGAAACCAAACAGATAAATGTGCGTCAATTACAAAAGCTCCTCCGTAAACCCTTAAAACAAAGCCAGATGCGATTATGAGGATGTCGATTATGTGGAAGTTTTTAAGTCCGAGACTGTAAAGAGCCTGAATTGAAAGATATGCAGAAACCGAAAGTAAAAAGAGCGTATTTAGGTTTACCGCAATGTATAGAGAAACAAATACAAATCCAAACATCGCCAATAGAGCCGGGAAGACCGAAAGGCTACCTGATGCAATTGGTCTTCTCTTTTTTAGCGGGTGAAGTTTGTCGCGTTCAGCGTCAGCAATGTCATTAAAGATATATGTAGCCGAGGCTGCAAAGCTGAAAGAAAGAAAAGCAAGGAAGGCTTTGGCTACGAGGGTGCTTTCTAAAAGATTTCCGCTGAAAATGAGCGCTGCGAAAAGAGAGAGATTTTTGACCCAATGGACAGGTCGGGAAATCTTTATTATTTGATAAAGACTTCCCGCCAAAGGTGAAGTTAAGTTTTTGATTTTTGTGTCAACCACAAGAGTAATCCTCCGACAAAGATGATAACTCCCACAATTGTATAGAACTTAGATTCCGCGTTCAAATTAAGAGCAAAAATTCCCAGAACCGCCGCACCTGCCCAGTAAAAAAGCGCTACCTGCCTTTTTGTTAGGCCGACGTCCAAGAGTTTATGATGAAGATGTCCCCTATCACCCCAAACAGGAGATTTGCCGGAAGCAACCCTTCTTATTATGGTATAGAAAGTATCGACCAGGGGTATCCCAAGAACAACGATCAATGTTCCAACCTTTGTTGTTGAAAGAATTGATAGTATCGCCAAAAGATATCCTGCCAGCGTTGCTCCTGAATAGGAGGGCATTATTTTTTGAGGGTAAAAGTTCCATGGTAAAAATCCGAAGTAAGCTCCAGCCGTAATCGAGGCCAGGATGATAACCTGCCATTGAGTAATATCGGCGGAGAATTTTAGAGAAAGAGCCGCAATCGTTGTAGCGGCAATTACGACAACCCCGGGGAGCTGACCGTCGACTCCTTTGGCGCCCATATTAAGCATATTCATCATAAAAACGATCCAAACTAGTGCAAACGCGTCGGATAAAACCCATATACTTCTTTCTTCTCCAATAAGGAAAAATTTTATTTGGGGTTGGGAGAGATCAAGAATTCCGTTAAATGGGTTCCTGATAAACGAAATTCCGATGCCGGCTAGGATTGGAATTCCTGCTGCCATAAATTGAATAAAAAGCCTTTTATAAGGATTTAAATCATATTTATCGTCCAAAACGCCAAGACTTGTAACCAAGGTTGCCCCAAGTAGTATTCCGATGAGATGTTTATCTAGAGGAAGAAAAATTATCGATGCAATCAAAATTCCTAGAAACGTGGCAGCTCCGCCGCCCCTAGGAACAGGATAAGTGTGAATTACTTTGGGATGTTTATGAAATCTTGGATCATCGATTATTCCGAATTTATGGGCCAACTTAATAATAATTGGCACGCTAGAGTAGGATATGATTCCGGAAAGTAATGCCGGGAAGAAAGCGAGATTGAAAAAGGCATTCATCAATTTAAAAACTACCGACAAGTAATATTATCTTAAGCGTAGTCACAAGAGAGAAGGCGCTAATTGCAAGCGAGGTAAGTATAAGAGATTTTTGTAAAAATTGATTATCTAAAAGTAAAGAAATAAGAGTATTAATGCCAGCTACAATAAGAGAAACCACTCCTGGAATAATGAGGCCAAAAGATGTGGTTAGTTGTTCCTCTCCTTCGGGTAGTCCGTAAAAGAGCGGTATTTGGGGCGGGAGACTTTTTTGGCTGAGTAAAACCGCCAAAATAGTTAGAATGCTCATAGTAAGCGAGGAATAAAGATATTTGATAAGTGGTATAGCAGGTTTGGCTGCCGCAGTTGAGAACGCTCTTTTGTTTTGCGATCTTTTGGAAGGCTTCATGGTGTTTCGGGCGGATTTGGTTTCTAGATTTTAACAAAAATGACCAGTATTAGTAAAAGTGGAAGCTTTAGCTTGAAATTAGAGATCTTACTTTGGGATTGAGGAGTTTCCAGATTTCGACCCCATCGATGGTTTCTGCAAGGCCGTAATTTTTTCTTAGGAAAAATTCCAGCTCGGGGAAAGAAGAGCTTTCAGGCAGAATTATTATAAAGGAGGGTAAATCTGAAGACAAGGTTTTTATGGTTTCTTCAGCGTTTGAAAAATCTTTGATATGATAATCGGCAACATATTTCCCCGGAGGGAATCTTCTGGAAAGAGCATAAATAGGTGAGGATTCTCCCCAAACAAAAATTTTTTCGTAAGGTTTGGTCAACGAAATTATAAAGTCAGCTATTTTATAGTTTCTGGGAACGTGGTTGCCAAATGTGGCCAAGTACTCATCTTTTGATATTTGTCTACTGGTCAGCTTCAGGAAACGGGCATAGTAAGGGTAGGTCGGATAATACCAAAACTTAAAATAGAAAGGAACCAGAAATGTGAGAGTTAGAGGTAAGATTGCCAAAACCTGCTCTTTTTTCTGATAGGTAAAAAGTATCGACAAAAGTAGGGCAAGAGGTGCAACTGACTGGATGAGATAATGTGGATAAGGGCGTTCGGATAACGTTACTGCAAAAAGGCTAAGGAAAAGCCAAGATGATGCAAAGAGGAATTCGCGCGAGACCCTTTTTTTCTTAATATAAAGAATCAAAATCCCTACAAAGACGACTCCTGCCCTCAGCAGAAGTGGTGCGTTTTTAACTAAGAACGGCTTTTGTACATCGCCCGGCCTAAAGCTGGATAAATACCCCACATTTTGCAGGAAAGCGGCGACAAGATATTCATTCAAGGCTCCCTTAAACCAAAACCATATAATTGTTAAGGCAATGGGACTAAGAAATCCAAGGCCAAGAATTAAAGTCTTTCGGCCTATTTCGGAGAGAACCTTCTTGTTGAGGCCTTTTTCTTTTGCTATCCAGATGAAGATAATTACCGGGAAGTCAAATATTGCTGGGACTTTGAACAGCGTTGATATTGAAAAGAGAACTCCCGAGAAAAAAAGATTTTTTCTTGTCAAATTTTTATTAAGAAGGAGATAGAAGGCCAATATTGTTGGCCCTATCATAAAGAGTTCTGCATTTACGATGTTTCCTTCGAGAAGAGGAATTGTGGTTAGGAGTGCAAAAATGGCTGTTGCAACCTGTTGAGCTTTTAGTTTCTTTGGGAAGAGTGTTTCTGATAGTTTCCAAAAGACAAAAATTGTCACTAAAACCCACAAGGTCAAAATCGCTTTGTACCAAAAAAGATTTCCTGCAATAGCGGCCATAATATATAAAAGCGGAGGTTTATTGTCGTGAACCTCGCTATATAAAGGGATGCCACTGCGTATTGCTTCACCCAATGTCAGGTAAATCATCTCATCCCCATAAGAATATGGTTCAAAAAAGGAAGGAATCCTGAGAATAAAAACCAGACAAAGCAGAATAAAAAGCCAGACAGGAGTATGGAGCTTTTCCAAGAAATTTTTCATACAAGTCCTATATCCAGTTTAACACAAAGTAGCATTATGTATGCAAGATTTTAGCTTCAAAATACTGTGCTTAGTTTAACCACAATGTAAAGTTGTATAATAGTCCTGATTAGATAGCCCTCTTTTTGAGATAGTGTATATGCTAAAAAGAATTGAGATGCTTCTTGATAGAGAAACTAAAAGGGATTTGAAATATTTATCTGTGGTTAAAAAACAGTCTGTCTCAAAACTGGTTAGAAATTATTTGTCGGAGTGGTTACCGGAGAAACTAGGGAACGAGAGGGAGATGATTAAAGGCAAAAAATCATAAAAATTTGAAAAACTCTTTTTTTGTCTGATGAACACTTTACCCAAATAGGTCTTAAGATTATTTGGATTCAATTCAACAGGTCTTGACAATACCGCGATATCGGTTTATTATGGTTTAATATGACAAACTTAGTTACCACAAACGTCAGAATATCTGAAGATGATTACGAGAAGTACAAAGAACTTGCCGTGAAACAGGGAAGAAGCTTTGCTTCTTTAGTGCGCCATGCATTGGACGTTACTTACACTAACCTCAAAGCAAGAAGAAAAAGGTTAAAGTCTCTTTGGGACATAGACAAGCATGCCATCAAAATATCCGGTCTTGATAATAAGGAGAGTATCGACGAAGTAGTATATTCACGCCTCCATGGAAGACAAAAGTAAACCCATTTTTGTGGATAGCGGAGCCCTCATTGCACTATATGTTAAAAACGATCAGTATCATAAAGAAGCGCTTGCTTTTTGGAAAAATGCAAAAGAAGAAAAATTGAAGTTTTTAACAAGTAATTTTATTTTCGACGAGGCAACGACGTGGATGCTATATAAGGGAGGAAAGGAAATGTCGGTTGATTTTGGAGAATATATTCTTTCAAATTCAGATATTCTTCCGATAAAATTGATTCTGCCGGAAGACGAGAAAACTGCTTGGGAACTTTTTAAAAAACTGCCTGTTGAAGTTTCTTATACAGATTGTACGTCATTCGGCCTGATGAAGCGATTAGATCTGGTGCATGCTTTCACTTTTGACAAGCATTTTATTCAGGCTGGTTTTCAAGCCCAACCTCCTTAATAGTGATAATATTGAAGTGTGAAAAAGACTTTAAGTTATGGAATTAGAGCTTTGAATTTTGCCTGGCTGCAAATGGGTTTTAAGATTCTTTAGTTTCCTGATTTCTTCAAGTACCAAATAAACTTCAACCCGTCGAATTCTTTGACTTCTTCTTGTCCAAAATTCGGAACTTCTATTTCTTCAATTGGCCCACTTGTTACTACCCCGATTCTTTTTACTCCCTCCGGGATTTCGCGGATGATGTCGGATTCATCCATCAAAGCCGTTCCGACGAAGAAGGGGAGTTCGGCGTCTCCTGAAGTATAAATCGGAGCAGGAATGCCGTAATATTTTGTTTCCCAGATGTGGTGGGTTCCGTTACTGTACCAATTAATAAGGAAATCTCCTTCTTTTTGAGTTTCCTTAACGTAACCTGCCATTTCTCGAAAGGGAAGTTTTGCCGGGTGAGTGAAGTACTGATAATCCATTATTCCAAAAAATATTGCTAGAATTGCAAGTGGAACTATTGATAACTTGCTTCTTGAAGAAACCAAAACCAGCATTGCTGCTGGGATAGTATAAAGAAGGTAGCGGTTGAAAAAGATAGATTGGAATTTTTGGGAAATAAACCAGGTAGCAAGAATTGGCCCCAGAAACCACACAAGAAGAAAAGTGGTTTTTTTAATTCCCCCCCACCACTTTCTTAAAACAAGCGTTGCAATAGATATATATAAAGCAGCATGGTAAAGAGGAGTGCCAAGAACTGGTATAGTAAGATTTTCGTTTTTAATTCCTTGGGCAATGTAATCTGCGATTATTTTGTATAGGTCTTGGGGAGTGGGTGTTCCGAGCCAAAAGCCTCCCGAGACCATTTTCGTCTGCGAATACAAAGGATATAACCAGGGGACATAACTGGCGGCGGTAATCAAAAACAGCTTAAACATCTTTTTGGCCCTAATCCTTTTGCCAAAAGTAAGTTCATAAAGCCACCATACTCCTTGAATTGATACCGCAAAAAAGGCAAAGTGGTGCGAATAAAGTGCCCAGAGGGTAAAAAAGACATATCCTACTTTGTCTCTTTTTCTGATTATTTCCTCATTATAAAAAATCCTTAAAAAGTAATACATTGAGGCGGCAACTCCTAGGCTCATTATCGAATACATCCTTCCCTCGAATGCGTAGATGAAGAAAAAGGGGTTTAAAAAAAGAAAAAGTGCTGCCAGAAGTCCTGTTTTTCTACTCCAAAAAAGTGAGGCAATTTTGTAAGTAAAAAAGATCGTCCCCAAAAAGAAAGTAAAAGAAAGGTTTCGGATGTAAATTTCGTCGGTACCGAGTGTATTAAAAACTACCCATTCCCAGATATTCCATAAAGGGGGAGAAGTATCGCGGGAGATGATAGATATTATTTCGGGAAGAGACTTCATTGACAAAATCGCACTAAATCCTTCATCTCCCCACAGACTTTGGTTAAAAACATTTTGCATGAATTCAGTGTATCAAAAATCTTTGCATAGCATAACTGAAATATGCTTAAATTAATAAATGCACGAAAATCCAGTAAATCCGGATGTTCAATCTCCTCAAGCTCCGGTCCAACCAATTACCACTTTGGCGGTTCCAGCCGCCGCATCAGAAGCCTCAACAAAAGCTGGTTTTATTTTAAGAGGTGGTGCTTATTTTATTGACACTTTAATTTTTGGAATTTTTGCCATAATTTTTACTGTACTTTTTCCGGATTCGGAAGAACTATTTCAAGGCTTATTTGGCTTGCTGACTTTAGTATATTTTTGGTTAGCTACCGGAATTTACGGAACGACACTAGGCAAGAAGTTTTATCACCTCCGTGTTATTAGAACCGATGACGCTAAAGTTGGTTTGGGTAAGGCATTCTTGCGCGAATTTGTGGGAAGAATATTATCTTCTTTAATTTTCTCCCTGGGGTATTTCTGGGTTATATGGGATAAGGAGAAGCAAGGTTGGCACGATAAAATTGCCAAAACATACGTTGTCCAAGATGCCCCCGTCGGCAAGGGGAAAATGTTTCTGGCATATGTTGTAACCTTTACCTTGCCAATTATTGCAATATTGGGAATATTTTCCGTAATTGTACTTGCTGCAATTAATCCTACTAGACAATTGGAAAAGGCAAGAAAAGCGCAAGAGGAACTTGAAAGACAACAACAAGAGTTTCAGCAAAATTTGCCCCCCCAAAATCAATTACAATATAATTGACTTTAATTACAATCATTTATCTGTAATAGTCTGTTACGACAGAGTAGGTATATTAAGGAGTACAATTAATTAGAGAGTGGGTGTAATTGCTATCTGCGCTTCAGATTTATATGATTAGATTTTTGAACAGGAAGTTTAAATACTCCATAGCTTTTATAATACTTGTGATTATTGCGGTTTTTGTTTTTTGGAAAACGAGCGTCGTTCTTACTCTGGTTTTAATACTTTCAGCTGTATTAAAGAGTAAAATAATTCCGATTAAAAAGGAATTTCTATGGTTTATTATTTCTGGAGCAGTTGGTTCTTTGGGAGAGAGTTTAATTATGACGGGCGGAACTTGGGCTTATTCGTATTCGGATATTTTTAATTTCCCCCTCTGGCTTCCATTCGTTTGGGGACTAGCCGGTATTGTTGGAATCAGTCTTTATCAAGGTATAACAGAAACAGAGTTATGATTAAATTACTGAAAAAGGGCAAGTATTCTTTGGTCGAGACAAGAAATGATGTTAAGGTTTTGAAGCTGGATAAGAAATCTTTTGTTTGGGTTTTTACAAAAACAGTTGGAGAAATTCTGGTTGCAACTCATCGAGGTCACAGGACAGATCAAAAGCTGGCAAAAGGGGATTACAGAGTTTACGAAGTTAAGGATGAGCCAAAATTGGTTGACCAACTTCACCTAGAGTTAGCCATAGGTGAAGGTGACTGGCAGGGATATTTACTTCCGACCGGCTTTCCGAAAGATAAGAAAACTCGTTCTCGCATTATTCCTACCAATGAGTTAATATCCAAATGAAAAAAATTTGACTTCAAGTTAGCCTCCGGCTTTCTGAGTGTATAATGTATTTGTGAATATAAAACTGTCGGATTCATTAGTTCGCCTTGGTTTTAAGCAAGCCTTAGGAGTAACTTTATATTGTGCGCTCATTGGAATTTTTTTCTGGAAAGGGAATGAGATTTTTGGAAAGGTTCCAAATTATGCCGGACCGGTTGCCTTCCTACTCCTTTTTTCGCTATCAGCCTTAATTTGTGCTTTAATTGTTTTTTACCAGCCATATAAATTATTTTTTGACGGAAACCTGCCTGCCGGCAGGCAGGGAAAAAATGAGGCTGTTGATTTGGTTTTGGCAACGACCGGCTGGCTTTTTATTTCCTTTTTAGTATTTCTTTCCCTTGCTGTTTTTATTGGTTGAGTACAAACCTGTCTTCAAATTAGCAAGGTGGGAAGGCTATCTAATCTCTAACTTTTTGATTTTCGCAATATAACTTTTAGAAATAGATTTCGGGTATTTTGTTAACAATTTTAATGTATTTTCGTTTTTAATAATATTACGTTTTTCTTTCCTTTCTTCTTTGTCTTGAAAGTCCTGCCATTTTTTATATCCGCCTTCGGTTAAATGCATCGAGCCTGTACAAACCTTGCTTTCACAAGAGCATATATGCGTGCAGTCTATGCATTGTTTGCATGGAGGAAACAGATAAGAAATTGTCAATTCGTCCCCCTTTTTAATATTCTTTAAAGCAAAAACCAAAGTGTGACGGTTAAATTTAAAAATCCAGCAATTAGGGGTACATGAATGGTTCAGTAGGTATATGCCGGGTTTTTTTAAATTGGGGTAAATGCCTGTTGTGTCGCTGTAATACATCAGATATAGATTTTCTTTTTCTTTATCAAAATCTACATCCTTCAGGTGAACCAGTTTTCCAACGTAATCTCCGATAAGTGTACCTTCCGAAATTGGGTTCTTTGCGAAAATGCCCCTTCCTTTACTTTTTGTTTCTTTGACCTCCCAATAATTTTCTTTCAATAAAAACATATGTTAATTAAGCATAGGTATTGAATTTTAGCTCAAAACAAAGTAACGCCAATAATTTGTCCTTGGAACGTTTGACGTCCTTCAAATTAACTCTAAGAGTAATTTGTTATAATGTAAAAATCATGAAAGCGGTTCAGGTAAGTTCTTACGGCGGGCCGGAAGTTTTAGCAATTAATGAAGTTGTCAAACCCGAGCCTAAAGCAGGCCAGATTTTAGTAGAAGTTTATACAGCTAGTATCAATCCGTTTGATGTGGCTGTCATGTCAGGCTCTCTTAAAGACATGATGCCAATTGAATTGCCTTTTACACCCGGAGGAGATTTTGCCGGTGTTATTTCTGAGGTAGGGGAAGCAGTGGCCGATTTTGCGCTGGGGGATAAAGTATTCGGATCGGCAAATGTTGTGAATGGAGGAACCGGTTCATTGGCGGAACTGGCCATAGCCAATGCGGCTAACACTGGGCGGATGCCCAAGATTAATTTCGAGACGGCTGCGGCTCTTCCTCTGGTAGGGAGCAGTGTGGTGCAGGCGATTGAAGAGCATATGCAACTTGCAGCAGGGCAGAAAATTTTAATTCACGGGGGAGCCGGGGGGATAGGGCACTTGGCAATTCAGCTTGCCAAATCAATTGGTGCGTATGTTGCGACCACAGTTGGCACGGACAATGCAACATTTGCGAAGGAGTTAGGTGCTGATGAAGTGATTGACTACAAAAAACAGAAATTTGAAGAAATGCTGCACGATTTTGATGCCGTATATGACATGGTTGGCGGGGAAACGACGAATAAATCATTTTTAGTTTTGAAAAAGGGAGGAATCCTTGTTTCAATGTTAGGACAACCCAGTGAGGAATTAGCAAAAAGGAACGGTGTAACTGTAATCGGTCAAAATACGAAAACTCAGACAAAAAATTTGTCTCGCGTAGCAGGACTTGTGGACGGTGGAAAAATGAAAGTGAATATAGACAAAGTATTTCCTTTAACTGAAGTAAAAGAAGCATTTACTTATCAGAAAATAAATTCTCCCCGGGGGAAAGTAGTAATTAAAATCAAATAATTTGTCTTCAAGTTATCCCCGTTTGATTAGTTTGATTTTTCTAATAATTTTTTAATTTCTCCTAGGTAATAATCATCCCACCCTTTATCTATTGATTCGTAATTTCTTGGCGAAACTCCGGAGTGTGTTAATTTTAGGGTAGTACAGCCCTCCTTATGGGTTAAAGTGAATGTAACTTTTGTGGCTGTTTCTGGATCGTCGTCCGAGTACCATTCCTGAATAAGCTTTTTATTTGGGACAACCTCAAGATTTGTTCCGTGGATAGATCCACCCCAAAGTGAAAACTTAAAATCTTTTTTATCGGTCATTTTTGCGGGTCCTGCGCCCCACGCTTCAATTGTCTTAGGATTGGTGAGCGTATCCCATACCTTAGTCTGTGGAGCGAAAATATGATATTCCTTTTTGATCACTTTCACTTATCGGATTATACAATATATTTGTCTTCAAATTAGCTTCACTATTTTTGTTATAATTTCACCATGTCGAAAATAGTAATTGTTGACGAAAATGACGAAGTAATTGGTTCGGAAGATAAAGAAATTGCTTTTCAAAAAGGATTAATACGAAGAATTGTTAGGATATTTGTCTTCAACAGTAAAGGTGAGTTGTTTCTTCAGAGGAGAAGTTCCAATAAGGATACTTATCCTAATACATGGGATCAGTCTGCGGGAGGACATGTTGACGAAGGTGAAACTTATGAAGAAGCAGCAAGGCGCGAGCTAAAAGAAGAGTTGGGAGTTAATACGCACACTCTTGAAAGGATAACTAAATTCTACAAAGAGCAAGAGTTTAAGAGAATGATTCTTAAAGAATTTAGTACACTTTTTACAACTGTTTTTAATGGAGACATAATGCCGAACAAGAAAGAACTGAGTGGAGGAAAATGGTTTGATTTAAAGAGAGTAGAAAAGATGTTGAAAGAAAATCCAAAAGAATTTCCTCCCGGGTTTATAGAAGCTTTTAACAGGTATCTAATAATGAAAAAACGTTTGTCTTCAAATTAGCTCTAGAGTTTTTATATGTTTTTCTTGATTAAAATGCTACAATAACGAGTATGAAATACGATAAGTATATTGAAATCAATCCGAAGGTGATGGTTGGTAAGCCCGTCATAAAAGGTACTAGGATTCCCGTAGGGGTGATCCTTAACCTTCTTGCAAACGGATACACTTTTGAAAAAATAATAAAAGCCTACCCCCCTCTTACCAAAAAACAAATTGAAGCAGCACTTGCATTTGCAGCAGAAAAACTTAATCGTGAAGAAAACTACAACTTCGCTTAAATTTCTTTTGGATGCAAATCTTTCTCCACTTACTGCAGAATTTTTGAGAAATCTTAATTTTGATGCTGTCTCTATCCTTGAGCAGAAACTTCATTATTTATCCGATGAAGAGGTAGTGAAGAAAGCAAAAAGGGAAGGAAGAATTATCATTACTTTTGATCAGGATTTTGTGGATCTCTGGTACTTTCGAGAAAAAGGTAAAGTTGGAATAATGCGAATTCGAACAAAAAATCAAACACCCGAGAATGTTAATAAAATTCTTAAGAAATTTTTCGAGAGTCCAAAATCAAAAGCAGATTTCGGTAAGCAACTTGTAGTTATTAAAGAAACCGGGATCAGGATTTCAAATATAAGAAGCTAAAAAGTCAAAATTTGTCTTCAAATTAGCCCCGGAGTCGAGAAATCTTTGATCGGATTAAAGGTTTATTCCCAGGCCTTTATATATAAATTGCTTAATAAGAGTCTGGTATGGCATGTCCATTCTGTTGGCTTTGATTTTTACCTTTTCTATAATAGTTTCAGGAATTCGTATTGTCACTGGGCGGGATGTAAGTTTTAAGTTTGGAAAAGACCATTTTTCAAGCTTTGTGTAATCCACGTAACCAGTGGAGTCGACATTCTGCCAAAACTCCCGTTCTTGTTTTTCTGACTTAAATTTTGGAATTCTTTTTAGCTTTATCATATTTTTGCAGCTCCTTTTTATGCATTCGTCTTGCCGAGATAATTCTTATTTTCTCTTTCCTAATTACAAAAACTACAAGTAACCGTTTGTTTTCTTGGGTTTTACCAAGAGCAATATATCGCTTTTCCTTTTGAGAATGCTTCACGTCCGGAAGAACATAAAGTTCCTCGCTGACAAAAATCTCTTCCGTTTCTTTTGGTGTGGTGCCGTGTTTTTCGTAACTTTTATCAAGATTGCCTTTGTCCCATTCGAAAGATACGGTCTTCGGCAATACACGCATTTGTACATATTATGTATTTACATTATTAATTTGTCAAATAAATAATTTGTCCTCGGGACGTTCGACGTCCTTCAAATTAGCTCTGGTTAAAAAACCTGAGACTCCATTTCCTCCGCGATCTTGATATAATCTGGTTATGATTTACGAAGTTGTTGGTTGGATAGGTACTTTTGCAATTTTGCTTGCTTATTATCTTGTTTCAACGAAAAAACTTTCTGCAGACAATAGAAGATATCAAATTCTTAATGTAGTGGGGGCGATAGGAATTATTATTAATTCAGGAGTTCACGGTGTAATACCATCTGTTGGTCTTAATACTGCTTGGCTATTGATTGGACTGTACGGTTTAATAAAAGTAGTGAAAAAGTAAAATATTTCGAAATAATTTTCTTCCCTCCAAAGGTCGTACGTCGCCAAGGCTTTGTAGACGGCGTGCGGGCAAGCGCGGCTTCTGGATTTTAACCTGATATAATTTAATTATGAAGTTGACGGTCAGGATTTGTCCTTTTTATTTTATTATCTTAGGACCATTTTTGTTAATAATTTTAGCTTCATTAAAATCACAAATTGGGTTTGCAAACGACAACTACCTTCGTTCTCAGGGGTATTTTGATGGACAGAATCTCTCTGAGAGATTTCCTAGTTATGTTGATAAGGATTATCCATCCGAGGTAAATAAAATTTTTTTGGATATGGAACAAAGTAGAAAAATATTTTTGGAAAATACCAAGCAAGAGTATAAAAAGATGTTTTATGAAGACTTGATTTATACAGGGCTTTTCGCCCTTATAGCAATCTTGTTGGTTAACACGCTTCTATTTACTAGAATAGAGCTAAATGATGAAAAAATGAATATATTTTTTCCGTTAAGCGCAGTTTTAGGTTTTTTTGCTAGGCCTTTTAAAATTAATATTAACGACATAAAAACTATTAATGTTAATAGAACTACTCCCTTTGGTCCCGATCTAAAAGACTTTGATAAAATGAATTGGAGAGACAATCTGGTGATTAATGGATTATTGCTTAAAGGTTATGTTTTTTCAAGCCTGGGGAGAGTCTACCAATATATAATTAAGCAAAAACCAGACATAAGGCCGGATTATTATAAAAATACTGTGTCAGATAACCTGCAAAAAGATTAGTTAATAACCCATTTCCTCCGCGGACTCTGTATAATTTGTTTATGAATTCAGAAATAAGAGAATATGTCGAAAAAGACAGGAGTCAGCTTCTTGAGTGTATTTTAGAACTGCAAGAGTACGAAAGAAAGTTTACTTCTCGGAAAAAGCCTGGGAAAGATGTTGCGGAATCATATTTAAGTTTTATTCTCCGTCGCCGCAAAGAAAGGAGCGGAAATCTGTTCATTTCCGAAGTTGATGGAAAAGTTGTCGGTTTTGCCAGTGCTTGGATTAATGAGGATTCCGAATTAACTGAATATCCTGAGAAATACGTTTATTTTTCCGATTTATTAGTGAAATCAGATTACAGAAGGAAAGGTTTGGCAAAAAAGCTTGTGGAAAAAGTGATTGAATTTGCCAGTTCAAAAGAAGCTAAAAGAATTAAAGTGGAAACACTTGCCAAAAATAAACCAATTCAAGAACTACTCAAGTCATTTGGTTTTGAACAATATGAAATTGCTTGGGATCTAAATTTATAGAAACCATTCCCTCCTCTGTCTTCTTTTTTATCGGAGATTGAATTTTTCTTTTAAATATCTTTTTACTTCGGGTAATGTTTTTTCGGGGATTATTTTGAAATAATTAACTTCTTTTGCCTGCTCGCCGCCGACAATTTTGTTGATTGGTTTAACAAGAAAAACTGCGGATATGGGATACCCAAATCCGCTTCCTTCGGTATACTCCAAGAAACCTAAGAATTTAATAATTTCAACTTTAGTATTTAATTCCTCAGAGGCAACTCTATGAACCGTATCCTTGAGAGTTTCACCCATTAATACTGTTCCACCGGGAAAATGCCACCAGCCTTTGTCGGGTGGAATATCTCTTTTGGTCAGAAGCACTCCTTTTCGGTTTTTGATAAGAAGATCAACACAAAGTCTTGGGACTTTTGAGTAAATATATTTAAAGCCCCTAAATGATAGTTTTTTGATATTCATGAAAAAAGTTTAGCATAACAAATATTGTTTTAAAGATTACTAAAAATTATTCGTTTTCGCTTTTTAAATTATATCGGGATAAAATATTACCGGAAGGGATATTCTTTTATGAAATTGAAAAAAAGAAGAATGCTGTATTCACAAAATAGATTGATTAACCCAGGACTTGTTGCCGATTTGGTTGGTAAGTCTTCGATTGGGGAAAATGATGTTGTTTTGGAAATCGGACCGGGGAAGGGGATTATTACCCAAGAATTATTAAATGCTGCGAAGAAGGTAATTGCTGTTGAAATTGACGAAAAACTTTACCTTCATTTGAAAAATAAATTTTCGGAATTAGATAAACTGGTATTAGTTAGAAACGATTTTTTAAAATATAAACTTCCCGGCTATCCTTTTAAAGTTTTCGCCAATACTCCTTTTGTAATTATATCCGACGTCATCAGAAAACTTACGGACGACAAGAATTTTCAGCAAGGGTATTTAATAGTCCAAAAAGAAGCAGCGAAAAAATTCATCGGAAAACCACAGGACTCGCGAAATCAGATGATTTCTGTTTTACTTTATCCTTGGTTTGAAATAAGAGTCTATTGGGAATTTGAAAGACGGGATTTCATTCCGAAACCTAGTGTTGATTGTGTGATGATTGATGTTAAAAGGCGAGACAAACCGCTTCTTTCCTGGTCCGACTCACGAATGTATAAAGACTTTATTTTGTATTTATACAATAAAGAAAGGGGGGTTGCTGGGTTAAAGAAGGAGATGATTGTTGCCCGCTTTGAGGACTTTTTCAAAACTTCCAATTCAAGATTGAGAAGGGAGATAGAAAGAAGAGCGCGAAAAATTGAGAAAGATCAAAAGAATATTAAAAAGATACATAGAACAAGAGTTGACAGAAACTGGAAACGATTTGGGTAGAATAGAAGGATGAATAAATAGACTATAGGGTTTTATAATTTTCTTCAGTGGGGGAGAGGCAGGAGAAAATTTCTCCGCCAAAGGCAGACTGGATAATTTCCAATCTTAAGTAGCTGTTAAAGAACTTTGCGAATTTTTTTCCCAAAAAATTTTTAAATTTAAACTTGGACTGATTTAAACTTTCTCCGTTACCCTATATTCAATGTATTTCCCCAACATCAGTCGTGTGTGGGCGTCGAGGCCCGGGAGCGCCGAAAAGAAAAAGCCTGCGACTGGCATGAGTACGAACTCCAAAGGCATGAGTATTGCGCGCCATACAGGAAATTTATCAGGTCTTTTGGGTTTATAGATGTTGTCGTAAATGAGCATGATGACCAAAAAGGATAACGCAATCGTCAAAAGAAATGATGAAAGCTTGGGAACGGTGTAACCGAGAGTCGTTCTTCCGAATGCGGGATTAATCAGCGTAGGAACTGTAAGACCTATTGTAATAATAAACCAATTGACAGGCCACATAAAATGAGCCCAGAAAACGGTTATTAACCTCATGGTTTTGTTCCAAAAAGGAATATTTTTTGCAAGAAAGTAATTTTTGATAATCCAGGGATCATCCGACACTCCCCAAGCCCAGCGTTTAATCTGTTCGTACTGGTTTTTCAGGGTTTTAAAAAACGACGTGGATAAAGCAGCGTCGGCGTAAAGAGGCAGATAAATTGGCTCAACTTCTATACTGCCCCCTTTCATGTAAAAAGCTTTGAAAAATATTCCCCAATCTTCGGGAATTTTGTCGGCATCCCAATATCCGACCTCGTCCAAAAGTTTCAACGAAAGCGAATAGTTCTGGGCGTTTATTAGCCTATCGCGTCTTGGAAGTTGAGATAGGTTCCAAATTGACATAAGAGTATTGAGAACGCGGGTGATTGAAGGAAGTTCCCAGATGTTATTGTAGAACATTACGGCAGGTTGCCAGAAATATAGGTAACGGTTTGGGTTATCCAGAAATTTATAAGTAAGAGCGGCAAAATGGTTTGGATGGAATTTATGATCAGCGTCGCAGCTTGTTACAGTCAAAAGGTTTATATTTACCCCTTTTTTATCGACCAACTCCTTCTTTACCCAAATAGCCGCGTATCTTTGATTGGAATGTTTACCGACCGTTTCACCGGGTTTGAGTTCATGTACCGTGGCAAAAAAATTTCCAAACACGTTTTTAAATCTGTTTTTCAAAACTTCGATCTTTTTATTTCGTTCGCCCTCCTCTTCTCTTTTTTCTAATGCTAAACATATCGAAATCTGTTTTGTTGGAAGAGTTTGGCTGGCAATTGATTCAATCGTCCTTTCAAGTATGCGAAGCGGCTCTTTATAGGCCGGAATGACTACAATATGGCGAACTTTTTTCCAATCGGGAAAACTCGTAAGGTCTCCTACCCAATCATATTTACTTGATGCCTGGATTCTTAAATGCGATATGGTTGCCGTGAGAGCTATTGTCAAAGACTGATAAAACCAGTAAACGTTGAAGGACAGTATAAAATAGGCAACAACTTCGGGCAAGATAAAAACTCCCCAGTAAGGAAAAAGTATGATGTTCCAGGAAAAAAATCCGGGGAGAATTTCCAATATTCTTTGAATTTTTCTTTCGTGTTTGAGAATAAAGTTACGGAACATGGTTAAATGGCTGAATAGTTGGATGGTTTTATAAACTTAATTAGCTATATAACCATCTAACCATATAGCCATGTGAGAACTATCTCAGTCTTGGAAATAATGGTTTCTCGCTCCTAATTTTTGGCCCTTTAAACTGCTTTTCAATTTTTTGAGCTGTTTTGGGGAGAAAGGGCTTTAGATCGTAAGCTATTTGCCTGATTCGATTAATTAAATTAGTAAGCGCTGCTTCCTTTTGTTTACCATTCAAGTTCCATACCCCTCTTTTGTTAATAAATACATCAGCTCTTTTAATCCGATACCAAATAAACGAAAGTGCTTCATCCAGCTTATATTTTTCAACTGCTTCGACAACCTCTTTACTGAAGGGAAGTGATTTTTCTGATGGTGCTTTAAAATCCGCTCTTTCGGCCATTCCTGCGACCCTTGAGACTAAATTACCCAGACCGTTTGCCAAATCTGCTTGATAGACATTTTCAAATTTATCAATTGTAAGATCACCATCATCCAGTGTTGGTATTTGGCTTAATAAAAAGTAACGTGTTGTTTCTACTCCGTGTTTTTCAATAACCTTATACGGATCAATTACATTTCCGATTGATTTTGACATCTTCCTTCCCCCTGAAGTAATAAAGCCGTGTACTAAAAGCCTTTTCGGTAAAGGCAATGAAGCCGAGAGGAGAATTGCCGGCCAGTAAACTGCATGGAAACGAATAATGTCCTTGCCTATTATGTGAAGATCAGCCGGCCACCATTCTTTCCATAAATTTTCGTCATATCCAAAACCGACTGCCGTTTGATAAATATTTAAAGCATCAAACCAGACGTAGGCTTTTTGTGAGTTATCTCCCTCAACTGGGACTCCAACCCCCCTGGCTCTTTCGTTACTTCTTGAGATACTAATGTCTGTCAAACCATCTTTAATAAATGAAAGTATTTCGTTTTTTCTTTTTGAAGGAATAATTTTATATTCATCGGATTCAATTAATTTGAATATTTTATCTTGGTACTTACTAAGCTTGAAAAAATAATTTTCTTCCTCAACTTCTTCGGGAACCTTGTCATGGTCGGGGCATTTCCCGTCAACTAAATCTTTTTCGGTTTTAAACTCTTCGCAGCCGACGCAGTATAGGCCTTTGTATTTTTTCTTATAGATATCACCGTTTTTGTCGACCAGCTTCCACAGTTTTTGAACACCCGGCCAGTGATGCTTTTGGTCTGTCCCGCGCCTGAATTCATCAAGATCAACTTCCAAGAGTTTGTAAAAATCTGCAAAAGTTTTGGAATTTTCGTTTAAAAATTGCTGAACAGGGACACCGGCCTTTTCTGCAGCTTGTACATTTTTTAATGCATTTTCATCAGCTCCCGAGACGAAATAGACATCATTTCCGATAAGATCTTGGTATCGGTGAATAGCGTCTGCAATCACATATTCAAGTGCATGGCCGATATGAGGTTTTGCATTTACATATGGGATTGCGGTTGTTAAATAATATTTTTTCTTTGCCATAGTTGTATTTTACTATAAAGCCATCACAAATTGGTTATGTATCGTCCTCGATAGTTGGAGTTGATGTTTGGATAAGAAAGCAAACGAGGAGAAATAATTGAAATTAATTCTATTTAATAAACTTTTTAATCCTTTCCGCCCATTGATTGGCCCATTCTTCTGCCTCTATTTTCTTGAGTGCTAGTTTGAAACCGGGTTTATCCATCATAGATTGAATCGTTGCAATTGTAGCACTTGAGACTTTGAGGTTGTCTTTGATGTTGGCGTAGGACCTACCTTTTTTGAGCCAGTAGGCAATGGCAAGTCTTTTGGCAAACGCTTCGTGTTCGGATTCATTAAAAAAGTCGGTTAAGAAAGTTTCTGTTTCTCCTATGTCCCTAAGGTCGGTAATTGTTTGGACAAAAACAGCTTCGATTTCTTTTTTTAAAGAGGGATTAAGTTTTTTATCAGATGTTCTCATAACTATTAAGGCAGGGGTGTTTGATCGACTGAAGTAGAGATTTGGAACAGTATAGCAATTCTCTCGGTCAAGTCAATAGATATTTTTTACTTTTTTAGAAAAAAAATTTCAAAAACAATTACCAGACCGAAGATCAGTAAGAAATTAACAATATTGCCTACACCCAAATACCTAAGCATCAGAAAAAAAATAATTGCCAACGATATGACCATACCGCGCTTTGTATTTGCGAAAAGAGTTGAGGTTGTAAAAAATAGCGCAAAGAAAGTTAGTAGAAAGAATAGGGGGATGGCTCCGAAAGACTCCGGATCAACAAAATAGAAAACTGATGTAAGCATTATCCAAAGCGTAATGATAATGAGTAAAGTCGGAAAAAAATTCTTACGGAATTTTATCTCCTTTTTTCTTGCTTCATAGCTTACTGGTTTCATTGTAGTGTGTGGGGATGCTAGAATTGTTTAAGTATAATGCTAATCTACGAATGTATGCCAATCTACAAATAAATACGAATTGTGTAGAAAGAAACTCTATTATCTCGATCCCAAGCTATTTGTATTTATTCGCATCATTGGCATTATTAGCATAATTAGAATCATTTATTTATGGATCCTTTAGTTATCATAATAATATTAATAATAGGCGGCTTTATACTTCTGGTCTATTTAATAAATAAAAAGCAAAAGCCTTCTGATGAACTTCTTGAGTACTTAAAAACAACAAACGTTCGTTTGAACGAACAAAGTAAATCTTTTAATGAAAGATTGGACAATGCCGCAAGGGTTATCGGAGATGTTCAGAAGAATATCGGCGAAATGAGCGAAATTGGGAGGGGAATGAAAGATTTGCAGGAATTTCTGCGAAGCCCAAAATTAAGGGGAAATATTGGGGAGCAGGTTTTGAAAGAACTTCTGGCTCAGTATCTTCCAAAGCAATCGTTTCATCTACAATACACTTTCAAATCAGGCGAAAAGGTTGATGCGGCGATTAAAACTACGGCGGGGATTATTCCAGTTGATTCAAAGTTTCCGATGGAAAATTTTCGACGGATGACTTCTTTAAGCAGCGAGCCCGCCTCCGCAAAAAGCTACGGCCAGGTAAAAAAGGATTTTGAAAGGGATGTCAAAAAACACATTGATGACATTTCCCTAAAGTATATTTTGACCGAGGAAGGAACTATTGATTATGCCCTGATGTACATTCCAAGTGAGGCCGTATATTATGAGATTGTAAATAATCCGACCCTATTTGATTACGCCGGAGCCAAAAGAATACTCCCCGTTTCCCCAACCACTTTCTATGCATACTTGCGGGCGATCCTGATGAGCTTTGAGGGTCAAAAAATCGAAGCCCAAGCAAGAGAAATCTTATCTGCCCTTCGTGCAATTCAAAAAGACTACAGCAAAGTCGGCGATACACTTTCGGTTCTTCAAAAGCACCTAACCAACGCCTACAATACAATGAGCAGCGTCTTATCAGTCTTCTCCCAACTCGGCCAAAAAATATCTTCGACTAGGTCTCTTGAGGAGGGTTCAAAGAAAAAGATTGCAGAATTTGAAGACTAGAAATGGTATAGTAGATATGAAGGGGGTGAGAAATAATGTTATCTAAAGTTGTTGACGAAATAAGCGAAACTGTTGTTTCCGCGATTAAGGGAGCGGATGATATTCTCTCTTCTTTAAGGCAGGTAGTAAAAAATCAGGTTTTGGGTTCACTTAAAGATGTCAGCGAGGCGGGGGGTGCTGTAATGGGTGTAGTTTCCGATACTGTTGCGGGTGCCGTAACTGGTGCTTCCAAAGTAGGTGTGTCAGTCGTAGATGCTGCAAAAAATTCGGTAAGCGCTGCGATAAACGGAGTTGCCGAGGCAGGAGGAGACGTGATGGAGGCGGTTAGTCAATCGGCCTCAGGTGCAGTAAAAGGGGCGGCAGACGTTGGAGGAGACGTTGCTAATGTTGCTGTTTCCGCAGTTGAATCGGCGATTGAAACCGCTGGTAACCTCGGACAAGATACGACAGACGCCGCTAAAAATGCGATTCTGGGAGTCGTAAAAGTTGCCGAAGAAGTTGGAGGAGAAACTAGCCAGACCGTCAAGAATGCCCTTCTTTCAGCAGTATCCTTACCCAAAGAAGTCGTGGAGACTTTGCTGAAAGGCAAAAAAGATAAAGCTTAAAGAATCACTGGATTATTCTAGCCATAAAATTAATGAAAAGGTGGTAAAATTGCTTCGTGGCAACAAAAACTTCAGACAAAAAATTAAACGAAGAACAAATATTGGCGGTTAGACACAAAAGTGGACCCCTTTTAATTATCGCGGGGGCGGGGACGGGGAAGACGACTGTTATTACCGAACGGATAAAATATTTGATTGAGAAAGACCTGGCGAAACCTTCTGAAATTTTGGCTTTAACGTTTACCGAAAAAGCCGCCCAAGAGATGCAGGAGCGGGTGGACATTGCAATGCCCTATGGTTACACCCAAATGTGGATATCGACCTTTCATTCTTTTTGCGACCGCATCCTCCGCTCCGAAGTTTTACATATCGGACTTGATCCCAAATATAAATTAAACACTCAGTCGGAGTCGGTCCAATTTGTCAGAAAAAACTTATTCAAATTTGACCTAAATTATTTTAGACCGTTGGGAAATCCGACGAAATTTATCGGCGGAATGCTACAGCATTTTAGCAGGCTTCAGGATGAAGACATAACGCCAGCTGAATATATCAAGTGGGTTCAAAAACAAGGGGAATCCCGCAAAAAGGTTCGCGCCTCACATGGCGCGAAGTCTTCACGGGATGACTCAGCTGGTCTGGAAAGTTTACCAGCTGAGTCAAAAGTTGAAATTGAGAAATGGGGGGAGTTGGCAAAGGCCTATAAAATGTATGAAGAGTTGAAAACTAAAGAAGGGGTAATGGACTTTGGGGATTTGATAGTTAAAACTTTGAAACTTTTTAGAGAAAGACCCAACGTAGTTCAAGAATACAGAAAGCAGTTTAAGTATATTTTGGTTGATGAATTTCAGGATACTAATATTGCCCAGAATGAATTGGTGAAACTTTTGGCTGGAAAAGAAAAAAATATAACCGTTGTTTTGGATGATGATCAAAGTATCTATAGATTTCGCGGAGCGGCGGTGTCTAACGCTTTGTACTTCAGAAAGAATTTTCCAGAAGCCAAGATTGTAACTTTAACCAAAAATTACAGGTCTTCACAGGAGATTTTGGATAAAGCCTATCAACTTATCCAATACAACAACCCAGATAGGCTGGAAGTAATTGAAAAGATAGACAAAAAGTTAAAGTCTATGTCTAAGTTTAAGAAAGTCGGAAATGAATCTTCTTTTATTCATGTTGACCGAGTTGAGAATGAGGCAGAAGCTGTTGCGAAGGAAATTAGAAAGCTGACTGCCAACCCTCCTTCGCATAAAGCTTCGGAAGGGTTAGCCCTTTTTAATTATAAGGATATAGCTATTTTGGTAAGGGCAAACATCCACTCCGAACCTTTTATCAGAGCTTTGGCAAGACATGGAATCCCCCATCAATTTTTAGGTCCGGGCAGGCTTTTTAGGCAGCCGGAAATAGTTGATCTACTTTCTTATTTAAAAGTGCTTTATGATTTCGAAGATAATGTTTCGATGTATCGACTACTTTCAATTGACTATTTTGATATCCAGGCGAAAGATTTAATAAGGCTGACTAATTATGGAAGAATGAAAAATCTTAGTCTTTTCGAAGCCTGCGAAAAAATAGACGACGTTTTTGTTTCCGAAGAAACGAAAGAAAAAGTTAAAAAGATTTTACAAATTATTGAAAGACAACAAAAATTAATTAAAAGAGAGACGGCCGGGCAAATTCTTTACTACTTTCTTGAAGATTCCGGGCTTCTGCGAAGACTTCTTAATCCTGATACTTCTGAGGCAGAAAAACGTGCTCTTAATATTTCCAAATTTTTTGACAAACTTAAAACTTATGAGATAGAGCATGATGATGCGACAGTGACAGCGGTAGTTGACTGGATAGATTTAGCCAGCGAGTTGGGCGAATCACCACTCGCTGCCGATATTGATTGGACTAAAGAAAACGCAGTGAATATTCTTACTGTTCATTCTGCCAAAGGATTGGAATTCCCGGTTGTTTTCTTGGTTAATTTGGTTTCACAAAGATTTCCCACAATTGAGCGCAGGGAACAGATTCCAATTCCCGATGCACTTATTAAAGAAGTTTTACCGCAGGGGGATTATCATCTTCAAGAAGAGAGAAGGCTTTTTTATGTTGGAATGACTCGTGCAATGGAACGCCTTTACCTTACAGCTGCCGATTATTATGGTGAAGGAAAGCGTGAGAAAAGATTATCTTCATTTATCTTCGAGGCACTTGGGGAGAAGTCGGTTTCCGCCGAACCTCCCAAAGAAGAAGACCAGCAACTTTCTTTCTTGGATTACAAGCCCAAGTTCAAGACCGAACAACCCTCCGGGCCAGAGGCCCATCCGGGCCGGTGGCCTATCCACATCGACTATTTATCCTACAGTCAAATCGAAACCTTTCGTACCTGTCCACTTCACTTTAAATTAAAATACATTTATAAATTGCCAACTCCTCCAACCTCATCGCAAAGTTTTGGAAACTCTTTTCATTTAACAATGAAGACGTTTTACGAGAGGTTGGCTCAGGGGCAAAAACCAACTGTCGATTTGATCTATAAAATTCTTGAGGAAAACTGGATTAACGAAGGGTATCTTAGCAAATCTCATGAGAGAGGCTCGTTTGATAAAGCAAAGCGGTTTCTTAAGTTTTATTTAGAGAATTATTTTGATCCGAAACTCAAGCCCATTGCGTTGGAACAGCCCTTTAGCATACAGATTAACCCCCCTTCGCGTAAAGCTTCGGAGGGGCGCGGTAATTTAAGGGTGGGTGGAAAGATTGACAGGGTTGACGTAAAGGGTGACGAGCTGGAAATTATTGATTATAAAACAGGTGCGACGGCTCTGACTCAGAACGAGGCAGGAAAAGATTTGCAGCTGTCAATTTACGGTCTCGCGGCAACTTCAATTCCCGAATACCCTTTCGATCGCAAACCTGAAAAAGTAAAACTCTCTCTAATGTATTTTGATACACCGCAAATCGTTTCAACTTCAAGAACAAAAGAAGAATTGGAAGAAGCAAGAAAAATGATTGGAGATTATAGAAAACAGATTGAGGAGAGCGACTTCAAATGCTCCGGCAGCATGCTCTGCGAAACTTGCGAATATAAACTGTTTTGCAAAGTAGATGGTTGAAAAAATGGAAATAAAAATTCTTTACACAACGGAAGCAGCGAAAAACGCTATAGGTATTGCAGTAATAATAGATGTTTTAAGAGCCTGTACGACAATTCCCATTTTGTTCGATAAAGGAGCGGTTGAAATTATTCCTGTAAAAACTCCGGACGAAGCCCTCACTTATGAGAAAGAAGGCTTTGTTTTGGTGGGCGAAGGAGAACATGGTCATGCTCACGACGCATTTCATCATATTAACTCTCCATCAGAAGTTGTAAGTGAAAACTTTACTGGCAAGAAAATAGTTTTGAGAAGTAACAATGCAACACAATCAATACTGGATGCGACCAAGGCCCAAGATATTATTATGGCTTCTTTTGTCAATTTAGATGCGGTTGTTGAATATATTCGCAAAAGTAAACCTAATGTGGTGTCGCTTGTTGCTTTAGGAAGACTCGGTGAAAGAGGACTTGAAGATGATGAGTGCGCGGAGGCTATTAAAAGTGCTCTTGAGGGCAAAGCTTATGATTTTGAGGATATGAGAAAGAGGGTTTCTGTTTGTGATTGTGCTGTTCTTGTCAGAGATACTTTAGGAAAACCTAAAGATGTTGAGGTGGCGCTGGAAGTCAATTCTTATCCGGTTGTTCCCAAAGTTTATTCTGAAGGAGATATAAAAGTCATTCGACCTGTATGATAAATAAATTGTGCGACTAGCTTTAAAGGACGGACTTTAAATATTCAGGAAACATCTTGTGCGAGAAATGTGAATATAGTTTATTTTGTAGAGAAAATTGATTAAAATAGTTCAGAAGATGGAAAACCAGAGTGGATCAGTAAATGCTTCTCCTCCACCTCAAAATCTTTTTTCTAAAAGCATTGCGAAAATTTCTGAAAAGTTTGCTTATAGAAATAAAGTTTATGTTCCAAAGATTGCCTTCTTTGTTTTCTCGCTATTGCTACTAATCTCTGTTGCTTTGTTTTTCCAATTGAAATACCCTAGCAATCAATTTAAAGGTAGACAGGTAGAGTATTTAGCAGTAATCTCAGCTAGTCCTCGGGGGACTGTTAGTAGCTCAAAACCGAAAATTTCTGTCAAATTCAATCTCCCGGTAACGGCCCATCATGTTGAGGAATATTTTTCAGTATCCCCTTTTGTTGAAGGCGATCTAATACAAGGATCAAGCCCAGAAGAGATAGTTTTTGGACCCAAGTCTTCGTTTCCCAGGGGTGCTTATGTGACAATAACTCTCAAAAATGGCCTTCCTAGCGATCCAGGCAAAAAACTTCTTAACGATTATTCTTTCTCATTCTCCATAAGTTATGACGCAAATTTGGTTACGTTTACCAGTAAAAACTGGTCAGGAAAATTTATGAGTTTCCAAGCGTCTCGAGGAACAGACATAACTCTTAAAGTGGGTTCGGAAATAGCCAGTCCTACGGTAAAAGTATATAAAGCCGATATCCAGATGCTTTTGGAAAACTTAGTTTATAATGTCAAAACCAACTATGGTACTCCTAAGGAAGGTGAGTATGCTGAAAAGTTGATTGATACCAACAAACTCAAGATATTGCAAGAATATAAGGATGTAAAAGACGGAGATAAAGTTAATTTTAAAGGAAATAATGGGGTTTATCTTTTTCAAGCTTACGAAGGAGAATCTGTAATAAATAGTATTTGGGTAACCCTCAACGATACTGGAATTCACTTAAGACAGGATGATAAAAAAATCTTTCTTGCCGCACAGAATTTAGATAGCGGTAAACCTGAGGGTGGGATTGACGTCACTTTCTATCGGCTGGAAGAAAACCCAAAAGTTTTAGCAATTCATACTTTATCAGGAATACAGGAATACCCGTTTGCCTATCCGGAAAGGCTCGACTTGGTGGTTGGTAGAAAGAATGATGACGTAATGATTATTCCAGTGGAGATTCCTAATAGTCAGGCAGAGATCCGGCTTACTCAGAGTTTAGACGAGAAGTATCAGATATTTCTCTACACAGATAGACCTGTTTATAGAAGTAATGCAAAAGTCTCTTTCAGGGGGGTGTTACGGAAGGACAATGATGCTCTTTACGAACTTCCGGATAAACAGAAGGTACGGGTTTACACGGGAAGCGACTCCAATTTTAAATTTGATAAAGAGTTTGAGGTGACTGAGGGGGGTATTTTTTACGGGGAATTTACTTTACCTGAAAATGTAAAAGAAGGAACAAGATATCTTTTTACTACTACAAATTTAGATTCGTCAAAGTTTTTTTCAGAAGGTTACACCTATTTCGACGTATTCGAATATAAAAAACCTACTTTTGGTTTAGATATAGAGGTTTCTGAAAGTGAACTTGTTCATTCGGAGAAAACTACTGCCAAAGTTATAGGAAGATTCTTTAATGGTCAGCCATTTAGGAATCAAAAGGTAAAGCTAACTATATATAGCAGAGACTACTACGAGACAGAAAAGGCGGTTTACAATACTTCCTTTAAACTTAATGGATGGGGAGGTATGTGTGGTGGTGGGGGATTTGACGAATATTATGGACAACCTATTGGAGAACCCAGAGAGATAGAGTTGGATAAAAATGGAGAAGCTAGGTTAGAATTTTCTACAGACGAACTCAAGTCACTCCTTAGTCAAGAAATTACATATGTAGCTGAGAAGACTGACGATAATGGAAATAAAATTGTTGCTGCAAAAAGTGCAATTGTGCATCAGGGAGAGTTTAATGTTTTCTTTAGACCCGGCCCGGGAAGAATTGCCTATGATCAAGAATTCACCCTAGCTTTTTACGCAGAAGATCTTAATGGTCAGAAAATAGCTGATAAAGATTTTTCCTATGAAATCTATGAAGAAAGTTGGAAGGCTAATCAAGCCGAACGAAAAATAATTAAATCAGAATCCGTAAAAACGGATGAAAACGGTTTTGGTGTTTTTAAAGAAAAGTTAGGAAAGGACGGTTCAAATAAATACTTTTATGTTTCAGTGAAAACACAAGATAGCCTTAATAACAAAATTGAAGCAAGAAAAGGAATTTTGTTCTTCAATAAAGATGAAGAAAGAGAGTTTCCAACTTTAAGCTCTTCCGGTGTAGATCAAACCATTCTTAAAATCACTTCATTTAATAGCTCTCTTAAGGTTGGAGACGCTGTAAGTTTGGAAATTATTGCACCAGATGATATGACTATTTTTGGTTCATTCGAAAGAGGTAGGGTTTATACACCTAGCTGGATTGAGCTGAAAAAAGGAGTAAATACATTTAAATTCGACGTTTTACCGCAATACTCTCCTTCTATTACGCCAACATTCAGCTTTTTCTATAAAGGTGAATATTTCATTGAAGGACTAAGTTTAAATATTCCAGCTCTTCATAAACTAATTACTGTTGAAGTTAGTACTGATAAAGAAAAGTATAATCCGGGAGATACCGCAATTATTACTGTAACTACTAAAGATAAAGATGGGAATCTTCTCCCAGTTGACATTGGAGCGGCAATTATAGATAAAGCCATTTTTGCTCTTCGAAAAAATGCTGCTCCACCTCTCCATTCATCGTTTTATTATTTCCGAAATCGATCAACAAATACCTCATCATCTTTGACCTGGATCGCTACATACGATTGGAGAGATGGAAGGGGTGGTGGGGGCGGAGGCTTTGAGGCCTTCCTAAAAGATAGTGATACTTTATATTGGAATCCGTCTCTTAAGACGGGGGACGATGGGCAGGTGAAGATAGAAATTCCGGTTGGTCAAACAGAGACAACGTGGAGAGTTCTTATTTATGCATCCTCTGATGATACGAAGGTAGGCCAGTCTTCAAAAGATTTCCTGGTATCCGGACGATGAAAATTGATAAAAGTTGGTCTCCCGAGAAGTTATTTGAAACCAATTACCTGAAAACCGTGTTTTGCAATTTCTTCTTCTGACCAGAACTTTAAAACGTCTTTCGATTTGAGTACAAAAGTAATCTTTCTCTCTAAAACTCTACCGGTATATTTTTTATTTTTAGTGTCCCATTCACGAAGAACCAGGATATCTCCTACTTTGCATCTGAAGTCGTTTAGCCTTACGTCAAACGTTTTTTCTCCGCTTTTAACTTTTTCAAAAAGGTTGGGAACAGCTTTCTTTTCAATTTTTCTCATGCCTTTATTCTAAAATGGAAACCTGTATTTAACAAAAGCTCCGGGATATTCGATTTCGCGGCCACCGAAAGATTTTTTGAAACGGGTGAAACCTTTCCAAGATTTTAGGGGAAAGCGTTCGTCATAAATTCCTTCGAAATCAAAAATTTTGCAGCCTAGTTTTTTGGCAAGTTTTATTGTTTCCCAAGAGTTTAAGGTTGGCGCGAAGAGTTTTTTGCCTTTATCGCTTGAGGCGGCATACATATAGTAGGCAATATCACTTGTTCTTATCATCAGAATTCCGGAAATAAGTTCTTTATCTTTGTATCCAAGCAAAAGATGCGCATTTCTTCCAAACGCTTTATATAGTTCAATAATTTCTTTTTTCTGACTTAAAAACATTCCTCTCTGTTTTAGAGCACATTTTTGCCAAAAGTCGGCAAATTGATTTATATTTTTAGAACTTGTTACTTTTAACTTGTTACTTATCGCTTTTTTGATGTTGTATCGAGTCTTGTAGTGCATTTCTTTAAGAAGTTGTTTTTCTGATTTTGTTAAATCTATATGAATAGTTTTAGCCGGAACGAAAGGGGACCTACTTAGTCTGAAACCGTGCTCAATTAATAGATTTGGCTTGCCCCGTAGCGAAGCCTTACGGGGTTCGATGACTATCTGAAAGGCTCTGTATTTTTTACTTAATCTCTTAATTAACTTAATCTCTTGATCTCTTAAGACTTCCGGTCTTTGGATTTTAATGAACGAGCCGATTAAAGAAAATTTCTTGATAAAATAATTTACTCCACCTTTCCTCTCAACAATCCAACCAATACTTTCCATATATTTTGCATATTCGGGAGTTTGTCTAAGATCCATAAATGATGCTAATTATGCTAATAATGCCAATGACGCTAATAAATACGAATAGTTTGGGATTTAGATAATAGAGTTTCAATCAACATAATTCGTATTCATTCGTAGCATTTGCATACATTCGCAGATTAGCATTATATTTTTAGAATGAGGGTTTAACAAACTTGCTTTTGGTTCTTAATATTTGCCAGCGCAAGGATTCTGCGGCTCTATATGGCCAGTAAAGGAGGGATGTAACTAAATCCCATGTTCCTAAAAATTCGACTACTTGTGAGTTGTAACCTTCCTTGAACTTTGTGAATCCTTTTCCTTCTTCCCTTCCCCAAAGATCAAAAGTTTTTAAACCAAGCTTTTTCCCAAACCGTATCGCTTCCCACATCATCAAATTATTTGCCATTACGTTTTTGTATTTTTCTGAAGAGGCGCCGTAAGGATAATAGAGAAAATCTTTATAAACAAAAACAATCCATGTCGTTATTATTTCATTTTGGTAGATAGCATTTAGTAGATGGGCGATAGGGAATTTATTTTGATTGACCATATCTTTGTGGAGATGTTGCCACATCAGGCGGTGGTATTTTTCGGTGTGGGAATAAAAGCCTTGACGTTCAACTGTTTCCCGAGTTAACTCGATATATCTTTCAAATGCTTTATCGGAGTTGTCTTCAACGACTTCAACTCCGTGTTTTTGAGCTACGCGAATATTGTAGCGGGTTTTTGAATTAAAACTTTTTAGTATATCGTCCTCCTGACGACTTAAATCAATCCAAAAGGTGGTTGGTGTAAACAATGTCTTTCCAGAAACCGCTCCATTTTGCTTTAAAGTCTTTATTAGTTTGTCTTTTTCCTTGCTACTTGGTACTTGCTGCGAGCTACTGTCGCTAAAGGGGACATTTGGCTCGAGTTTAATAAAAATTGCTCGTTCTTCGTTTCCTAGTTTTTTTAGTTCTTTAATTATCTCCACAGTTGGTTTCTGTCCTTTAATTACAGTTCCGATTTTATAGTTAGTATGAGGGATTTTACTGAAGATAACCTGCACAGCGTCAGTTAATTTATAGCCATCAAAAACACCTAATCTCACTACCTTATTTCCCGCTTTTTCCCTGAACTCTCCCCACTCCCATGTTTGCAAAGGATGAACTGCAACTTCATTAAAGCTCTTTTTATTTTTTTCTGTAACTTGTTTTACTACCATTTAAAAGTTGATTGAGTCGTCAATGTCGGCGAAATCTGTGTCGAATTTGTTTTTAATATCAAAATCCATATGGCTACTTTCAACTCCTTCCAGTAAATTTTCCGGAATATCTATTATAAACCTTGACGGAGGATTGCTTGTTCTTTGGCCGAAAAATAGGCGGCGATTGGCGTATGTTAAATAAAGTATGTCCTTTGCGCGGGTAATGCCAACATATGCAAGTCGTCGTTCTTCCTCTAATTCATTCATGTCAAAAAGGCTTCTGGAGTGGGGAAAAAGTCCCTCTTCCATGCCGACTATAAAAACAGTCGGAAATTCCAATCCTTTCGCAGCATGAATTGTCATGAGCGTAACAGAGTTACGCGGTGATTCGTGATTCGTGATTCGTGATTTGATTTTTCCTTTTTCGTCCTGCTCGGCTTCGATCAGAGCGACGTTTTCCAAAAATTCATTTATATTGGGAAATTCGGTTGCAACTGAGCGGAGCTCTTTTATGTTTTCCAGTCTGGCAATATTTTCTTCCGTCTCTCTTTTATATTTGGAGAGATAATCTGTATCTTGTAGAACTGCATCCATCACATCCAATGTGGTTGCTTTTTCCTGCCAATTTTCAGGAAGTTTTTTTGAAAAGTCTTTGAATTTCTCATACTGTCGTATCCCTAGTTTTTCAACTCTTTTCCTTGAGACGGTATCTTTAGAATTAACCAAAAGCCTTAAGTATGAAAGTACGTCTTTGACTTCTTTTCTACTATAAAATCTTACTCCTCCGACCAAGGTATAAGGGATTCCTGCGTGTAAGAAGGCCTCTTCGAGAACACGCGACTGAGCATTTGTTCGGTACAGAATCACAATATCTTGAAATTCAAGTCCCTTGGTAATTAAATTGTCAACCTCATTAAGCACATATGAAGCTTCATCCAATTCACTTCTGGCTCTATAAACTTTTATCTTTTGTCCCCCGTTTTTATTTGTCCAGAGTTTTAAGATGGGATGTTGGGTATTCCTTTTGATTATCGAATTGGCCGCGTCAAGAATTACCTGGGTTGAGCGGTAATTTTGTTCTAGATTTATAACCTTAATATTTGGGTACTCCTTTACTAATCTGTTTAAATTTGTTGGATCCGCCCCTCTCCATGAATAGATACTCTGCGCGAAGTCGCCAACAGCTGTGAGATTTTCATTACTACCCACAATTTGTTTGGTTAATTTATATTGCACCTTATTGGTATCTTGCCATTCATCGACGAAGACGTGAGTTAATATGTTTTGCCAACGATCAAGTGTTTGTGGATTTTGATCAAAAAGTTGGACAGTTTTTAAGAGTAGGTCGTCAAAGTCTAATGCTCCTGTGGCTTTCAGGAGTTTCTCGTATTCAACCCAAATTTTAAATACTTTCTCCTGCCATTCACTTTTTACGAATTCAGCGTACTGAGCCGGAGTTAACATCTGGTTTTTTGCCTCCGAAATCTGTGATGCTACGGCATTTGGATTATATTTATCTGTTGAGAGATTTAGATTTTCAAGAACTTCCTTTATTGCATCTTTCGTATCATCGTCATCGTAAATCAAAAAATTCGGACTGATATCGATAACCTGGCCGCTTTTTCTTAAAACTCTTACACAGAATGAATGGAATGTTCCGGCGAATGCCGGAGCTTGTTTGGTCAGACGAAGCACCCTTTCCTTCATCTCGCCGGCCGCTTTGTTGGTGAATGTTAAAAGAAGGACGTTTTCTGGGTAAGCTTTTCCTTCAGCAATAAACCATGCTACCCTATGTGTTAATACTTTTGTTTTTCCACTTCCCGCACCAGCTAGTACTAGAAGTAGTCCACCTTCATAGGTTACGGCCTCAACCTGTTTTTTGTTTAGGTTTTCTAAAAGTTTACTTTTATCCATACTTGCTTTAACTCGACACGAATGATCCGAATAGACTGAAATTCGTGTAATTCGGGTGTATTCGTCGAGTCTGACTCGATTCGTATATTCGTATCGCGTTATGACGTCTTCCCCCGAATTAGATTCGGGGGTACCCTCTAAAGGAAGACGACATATCAGCGTTCAATTCATCTCCGCACAAAAGTGCGGGGTCTTCTTGAATGCTGCTATAATTCTACCATGGAAGAATTAGAAGAAATACAAAGTTCTTTCGAGAAAGAAAAGTTTATTCCAGAAACCAAGGTTGACAAAAGAAAGATATCTTTTTCGAGATTAAAAAGGAGGGTCCTTAGGCATGTTTGGATGATAAGAGGTAGCGTGATTTTTTTTGTTATTTTAGTGCTCTTTTTGGCACTTTTATTAATAAAATCTCTAGTAATAAAGTCAGGGGCTGATTACTATTTGGGTTTGGCTAGGGATTTTGTATTTACTCCAAGAGACAAAATAAAGATATTTGACGGTCGTACAAACATTCTCGTTTTAGGAAAAGGGGACGTAGGACACGAAGCACCCGATTTGACAGATACGATGATTTTGGTGTCAGTTGATCACCAAAGCCATAAGGTTAATCTTATTTCACTGCCTCGGGATATTTGGATAACAACCCTAAGGACAAAATTAAACAGCACTTATTATTGGGGAAATAAAAAACAGCCGCCGGCCCAGAGGGCCTCTGGCCTGGAGGGAAGTGGAGGAATGATCTTAGCCAAGTCGAGTGTCGAGGAAATAGTCGGCCAGCCAGTTCACTACGCTTTGGTCCTGGATTTTTCAGGTTTCAAAAAAATTATTGATGTGTTGGGAGGAGTCGAGGTTGATGTTGAAAGAAGTTTTAGCGACGAAAAATACCCTATTCCCGGACGCGAAGATGATTTATGTAACGGAGACCCTGAGTTTAAGTGTCGCTATGAAACCCTTAACTTTGTTCAAGGTAAGCAGTTTATGGATGGCGAGACAGCTTTAAAGTTTGTAAGGTCGAGGAATGCCATCGGTGATCAAGGGACAGATTTTGCAAGACAAGTTCGCCAACAGAAAGTAATAACTGCAATAAAAGATAAACTTTTAAGTAAAGAAATTTTACTTTCTCCTAAAAAACTTACGAAATTAAAAGAAGCTTTACTTGAGTCAACTCAAACCGATATTACCCCAAGTGCAACAGCAATTTTGACCCGCAGGTCTATTCAAGCAAGAGACAATGTATATTCTTTTATCCTGCCTGAGGATCTATTATTAAATCCACCCAAATCTCCGAGGTACGATAACTTGTATGTTTTCGTACCCAAAGATGATAACTGGGATAAGGTTCATAAATGGATTGAATGTGTATTTGAAAATGGGGAGTGTAAACTCGACACGAATGATACTAATTAAGACCCGAATGACACGAATAAATATCACATTCGCGTAATTTGATAAATCCTTGTATTCCCTGAAGAAAAGTCTATTTTGCCAAGTTTGGCGAATTTTTCTTCGACTAAATTTGGGTATTTTTCTCGCTCGAAATTTCCTACTACGACATATGAAACTTTATATTTTTTTAAAAAACTTTTAGTTATTTCAATATTTTCTGAGGTATAAATTTGCGTGATGTCAGCGACGCGGGCTTGGGGGATTTCTGAAGTTCCACGCCAAAGCCATTCGTGGACAAACCAGCCCGAGACTGTGGGAAGACCGGTGTAGGAGGATACGACATTAAATTCTGTGTAGGAATCCCCAGGCGCTTCTAGAATTACTGGTTGTCCCTTAACATTTTCTCTAAGAAAGATGATTACTTCCAAGATATCAGGGTTTTGAGTTTTCAGCCAATTTTCTCCTGATAAACCTCTATAAGTTTTCAAATCCGCATAATAGGATTTGGTTGCGATAAAGGGGTATCTTAGAATCGAGGCAAAAATTAGTAAGTAAAATAAGGATAGTAATAATCTAGGGAAAAACTTTCTAAGTGATTTAATACTTCTCACGACTATATAGCCGGTCGTAAGGTAGCTCATCACAAATGCCTGGTAAGTAAGCTTAAACATTGTATTAGCCCTATGGTGGGACGCGATATATATATCTTTTACATAAATTATTTCGGGTAAAAATATTAGAACCCAAGAGGTGATTAAAAGGCCTGCAACAAATAGATCTGACCTTTTTAATCCTGGCCATTTTTTAGATAAGACCACTCCATAAATAAGTGTTAATACTCCAGGAAACCCCCAAAGAACCCCAAGCTGCCAAATGGGAGTTCTCGCTTTTACAAATGCTATCCCTTGAGCAATTGATTCAAAATTAAGAAGGAATGGAAGGGTTATCGTTAAACCAATGAGGACAATTGATGCGGAAGATACGCCAAATTCAAAAATAGAGGAAGGGTTAAGACCTTTTCGTTTTAGGGTAGAAAGGATTATTACGCCACCCGTTGTCAGCGCGTAATTTCCAAAATCCCAAGCGCTGGTCATAAACATAACGCCCAGTATAAAACCCAGTGGTATAAAATCGATTAAAGACCTTTTCGCAAGTAATATATATCTTAGTAAAAGCCCAATATATAAAAGGACAAAGGGCAAATTTATAAGATGAGCGTGTAGGTCAGAGACAACAAATGAATAGATTGGGAATTCGTGGATGGTTTTATCGTTGGTTTCGGGATTATAGCCGATGAAGCGGGTTGCGTCAGGATACCAATATTTGTCTCCCCCTTCCTTTAAAAGATAAATCGGGGTATGGAAGTTTCCTGCAAAGGTCAAAAGTATTGCTGAAATAATACCGGCAGCAAGAAGAGATCTTCTCTTGATTTTTATTCTGGCATTTTTAACCAAAGTTGAAGAAATTGAAAAAGCGCCGTTTAATGTCAAGCCCAGAATTGTTGCCAACATTAAGTTGTAAGTTATGGCGGAAGGAATTTGGGAAAGTTTTGTCGCAACAGCCACCCAAAGATGGCCAAACCAATAGTAGTTAATGGGTTTTCCTGCAAACCACATATCGGTTGGTGGAAGATACTCGCTTCTTAAAATTGAGTTAATGAAACCAAAATCCATGAATTTTTCAAGACCATTGATATCCGGCTGGTGTGAACGGACATATGACCAAAAGAATAGTCCTAAAGTAAAAAGGATTTCTTGAAAGAGCATGACCCTTAGATTTTTTTTAAACTTGAGTATTAGATGGGTTTTGTTTTTCCATAATAAGAAAAGATTAATTAGAAGAACGCTTGCGCCAATTATGTAGATTGAAAGTAGACTGAAGGGAAAAAGATGGATGGTTGATCCAAAAAATAATAGATAAGTAATTAATAAAAAACCGAGCGTTTTAGAAAATCCATAACCAACGTCTGCGGACTTTTTAAATACCAATAAACTCAAAGGTAGGTTTATGATGCCTACTAAAAAGAAAGTAAGCCACCAAATTACTAAATATGTCAGATCAGTATCCATCGTTGAATTATACCTTTATCCATTCCATCCAAAATTGGTAAAAAAGAAAATCCTGTATGGAAAAAATAAAGGACAGGAGGGTTATTCCCGCCAAAACAACTTTGCTTTTACCCGAAACTTCATGAATTTTATAGAAAAAAATGGAGGCAATTATGTAGTAAGAGGGTAGCATTATTAGTCCTCTTGCACCGTTTGGTGGATGAACAGTTAGTATTTGTCCGAAAATAATAGTTGTGATAATAATGAGAAGCCAAAACCCGGTTTTTTTCAAGTAATGATAATTTAATATGGAAATTATCATACCTGCCCAGAAAGAAATTCTGACGAAGATGTTCAAAGGAGGAAATGTTTCCGGCAAATATCTGGGGGTTTCCTCACTTCCTCCAACCACCCCCTCCAAAAATATCCAGGATTTAACTGACGTCAGGATCTGATATTTCATAATATCTCTTTTTAAAGATAGTCCGTGATAAGGAATTCGGGCGTTTTTTATGTACACGACGTTAGCCCTCAAGTTATATTTATCTAAGTTTTTGGAAATTTTGATAAGCCAAGGTAATGAAATAAATAAGAATGTAAAGAAAAAAAGTCCAAAAGTCATAAAAGATTTTTTAAAGCTAATATGATTTGTGAATAGCAGAAAGATTAAGTATGAATAGGAAAGGAAAATAAGAACGTTTGCTCCTCTATATGCGTGGAAAATTATTCCCGCCGTAATGCCAGAGGCAACAACCCAATTTAGCCTAAGGTTTTCTTTTCTATCAAACGCTTTTTGCAAGAACAAAATTAAAAAAAGTCCTGATGCAACACCAAATGTTATATCTATCCACCCTACCCTTGAAAATTGCAAAAAGTAATAGCTATTGGCGAATAGTAATGTTGTAGCGAAAGCAGTTACATTAGTGGTCAATCTTCGGGTAAGAAGAAAGAATGGGATCAACGCAAGGAGGCTGTAAATTACAGAGGTTAATCTTAAGTAAAATAAATCGTTTCCAGTTCCTGTCAGTTTAATCAATAAAATCGTTGGGTAGTATGTGAAGATTGTTTTACTATAGTCCCAATGAAATTCCAGCGGGTTAAAATTTCTATTTTCCAATAATGACTTAATCATCCTTATATTTGCATATTCATCGACAATAATCGGAGGTTTTTGCTCTAGTTTCCAAAGACGAGGAAAGATTGAAATAAATATGATCAAGCCAATAAGTAAGATTGTTTTTAAATTAGGTTTATACATAAGAGCTAAAACCTATTCTCGTAATAAAAAATATCCCCGTCAATGTTTTTACAAACAAAATTTTTTGGTTTTTCCCCGATATCTCTTAAAGCTAAGAGGAAAGAATGCAAAAAGGGAAAGAATCTTAGGTGTAGATCAAATGTATATTTATAGGGTTTTTGCATCGGCACGACAAGAATTAAACGCTTTTTGGTGACACGTCTTAGCTCGCTCACCGCCTTATCAAACTTTTGTACATGCTCTAAGGTGTGAGTACAAATTGTAGTCTCAAAACTCATGTTTTTAAAAGGTAGATGCTCTACGTTTGCGTTAATGAAATGTATATTGCCATTTTCTTTTTTGATTGATGCGTCAACTAAAATGTCCACGGCAGTTACTAGATATTTTTTAGACAGCTTTTTAGCTAAGTACGCTTTGCCGCATCCCACCTCCAAAACAGTTTTACCTTTTATCGACCTTAGAATTGAGCGTATACTTTCAGAATTCAACGATGTTTCTCTTTGAATGAGATAAGGATCAATCTCTTTGTAAAGTTTTACGTACTCTTCCTCGGTCATGTAGGGTGCCTTTTCTTTAAATGTTAAGAAAATATCTACTTTCTCCCGGAACATCAATTTGAAAGGCAGATATATAAAATATTTTGAATCTCTAATTGTGGGAGGTATCCAGTTATCTAGAACCTTACTGATTTTAAGTGTGATATCGCGTGGAAGATTCATGATAGTAAATTAATTTATACTGGGAGTTAGTCTATCACAGCTAGTACCTGGTTTATAAATGGAAAATTCATTTTTAGGATCGTAGTAAATTTTTTCAAAGTTTTCTTCAAAAAATGAATAATTTATATAAATGTCCTCAAGAGTTGTGGGTTTTTGTATTTCAATATAGTCTAGACCCTCTTTTTCTAGCAGATTACACATAGAGTAGATGTTTGAAGAATCCAAAATGTTTTCCATAGCTTGGCCTCTTTTATGTGTGTCATACCCAGTTCCCCAGGGAAAGTATGGCCAGCCCATAAAAATCTTTCTACCTGCAATACTAGCTGGATCATAAAGAAATTGAGCGTTTAGAAAAACAGCGTCCTTTGGGGTACTTTCTTTAATAAAATTAGCTACTTTGTTGTTTGGTATATCTTCTAGTGTTATGTATTTGTCATTGAGTATTGGAAAAAGATCAATGATGCCTGTAAGAGTCAAAGATAACAATAAAACTGAAAAGCCCACTTTCCCTATATATTTATTCTTCCACAATTTTACTAAAAGGTATGCAACGAAAATGTTTGCTCCTGTTGAATAAAGGTTAAAAAATTTATGATTGGCAGCTACTTCGGGGGAGAATTGAAAAAGATTTCCAATAATAAAAAGTACTATAAATGGAATTAGGAGTTTTCTCTGAGATTTATTAGCTAGAATAAAACCAGTGGGACCTAGGATTAAGCCAATTCCTAGATTCATAAACCAATAGGTCAAATATCCATATAGAGTTTTATCTTCAACCAAATAGCCGGGATTAAAAAGTTTGGTTTCCCCCGCCGGACTACCCATATAAAGGTACTGTGGGATTGCTAGTATGATCGCGATGGTTCCAACAACTAGTAGTTTCGTTCGGAGTTTAGGATAAATGAGAAAGAAAGTAGCCAAAGCGATCCCCATCATTGCAAAAGCTGCAAGGTGTATGAAGGGGAATAATCCTAAAAATATTCCCATTAGAAGGGTTTTAGCCCAAGTTAATTTCCCCGGGTGTTTAGAAAATATATAGAACCCAAGAATCAGGAAAAGAAACGAAGCATAGCCTAAGGCGAGATGTCTTTGGTTAGTAAATATGTTAAGACTCCAGAAAGCTGAAACAATTTTTCCGTCATACGGTCCGAAAGAGGAGAATTCTCTATTTTTCACCATATCGTCTAGAATATTCAAGGATATCGGATTTTTTCTAAAGAATTCTAAAAATCCCCAGGAACCGTTAAAAAGAAAAAGTATAACCGAGAGGATTCCAACCTTTTTACTTTTAAAAATTATTTTACCCAGATAATAAATTGCAATCGTTAATAGGAAAAAGGACATCGTACTTAGAGAATTTAGAGCCCAGTCGAGCCTGATGCCGATTTTTTCCATTAAACCAACGGTTGCGAAAAAGGCAAAATGATAGCGGATTGGTGGACCCGCAAAAATTGGATATTGAGGCGGAAAATTTGAACCAAGTGAAAAAGACCTGATGAGAGGAATCGTTGCGGCAAAATCACTCCAAACCCGAGACGCTAATTTAAGATTACCATCTGGAGTTACCTGAAACGTTTTCCACATCAAAAGAACTGAAAAGGCAAAAAGAGCTAGAAATAAAGTTATCTCAAACCTGTCTAATTTTTTGATAATTTTGGGTACGACCATTTCACCTTGAAGTATATCAACTAAGAAAATATGTAAGAAGACTAAATTGCCAGAAGTACTGCCCCCAAAAGAAGGAGAATCCCGAGTGTTAGACCTATGATTGTTGGAAAAGCGATTCCAGCGCCAGGAAGTGCGGCGCCGCCCGGTGTGGGAGAAGCTGCTGAAACCCCCCCTCCGGTTGTCGGCGTAGGAGTTGAAGTTGACGCAGGAGCTTCGGTTGGTGTGGGAGTAGGACTATTACCCCCTATTGGTCGCTCTGTCGGAGTGGGCGTTGAGATAGACGTTGGGGTGGGTGTTACTTTTGAAATAGTAAAGGTCAAAAGCTCACAGGATTTTTTGGAGGAAGAGCTTCCGGAGTTTTGACAGTCTTTTGTTCCGATTATCTTCCAGCTAAATTCACTCGTCGGAATTTGGACAGTTCCTAAAGTTCCTTTCTGTCCCGGGCTTAATGCGGGTACATCAAAAGTGGCAATAAGCGTTTCATCTATATATACTTTGGCTTCTTGGGGTGGTTCGTTTTGGGAAGAGCTGTTGGTTACTGTAACAACCCCATTTGCATCAAGTGCAAATGTATATTTGCTGCAGTCCCAGGCTTGAAGTTGACTTTCTGGCGAGGTCAGAGATACAGACTCTTTCCTTAGTTGATAAAGTCTTAAGGCAGTAAATATGGCCACACCGGCTAATATTACTGTAGCAATAACTATAAGCGCGGTTACAACTTTTCCTTTCAAAAAGTCAATCATGTTTTTAAATCCAGCCAAGTTCACTGTGGTGAACCTCACCTTTTACTTGGAAATCAGTGACGTTTTCTGGAATTTCGTATTCAACATAGAATTCTTGTGTTCCCGGTTTTTTATTCGACGTTTCTCCCAAAGAGCTATTATTTAGACTGAAACGTGCTTTGTCGAATGACCCGCTTGTTGCTTCCCCGGCGACCGCAAAGCGAACTGTGTTCCCAGGAGAAAGATTTTTGAGATCATCCGATGATAATACATTCCAGTTGGCATCATAGGCTTTGACATTTAAGCACTTCGCACTTTTGACTGGCGGGGAGGTTGGCTTGGGGGTTGGTGTTTCCCCGGGGGGTGGAGTTTCGGTTGGGGTCGGGGCCAGAGTAGGAGTTATCTGCCCTCCTTCCACCATTTTCACTTGGACATTACTTACATCTTTGCAGTCAGGCCCCGTTCCTACTCTATTCCAAGATAGATAAGTTCCATCGATGACAACATGGTAGCAGCCGTCGTTTGTGTCGCCGGGTTGATAGGCAAAGACGTCTTTTGCGGTGATGAGTACCGCCACAATTGCTCGGGGGGCAATGAAGCTTCCTGAATTTCCCGGTTCGTCCAATAAGATGCAGTTGGGTGACTGAGAGCATTCTTTTCCACTCGCCGCCCTTTCTGAGATTTCTTGTTGGCGTTGAACCAAGATGACTCCGGCGGCGACTCCGCCGATCAAAAGTAGCACTCCAAAAATTGTGGCTATGATTTTTTTCCCGCCGTATTTTTTTGGCGTGTGGGGAGAGGTAACTACAGATTCCGGTTCGCCGCTCGCTAAGGGAATATTTTGACCGCCATCTTTTTTGTCTTCGGAGACTACCGAGTCTTCCCCATTTGTATTTGCCGAATTTGGCGTCGTCAATGATGCGTCCGCGGTTGCGGAGGTCTGGGTTTGGGGTAAGGGCGTTGGAGATCCTTGATCCATGAGAGGAGTGGCAGTGGAGGAAACTCCCGTATCAGAGGGGCCTGGGATGCTTGGCGCACCCACATTCTTTTTGAGATTATCGTCAGACATTTTAGATATATTTCCTTAAATTATGATATGGGTGAAAAAGCTTTCAGTCAATGGGACATACTTTCATATTAATATGTAATCTACTAGATCGGTGTATTTGCTGATTCCGTTGATTCTTCGACAGTTTCTTCTGGTGGTGGTTCTTCGGATATGCCTGTGGGAATTGGTAAAAGTGGGACAAAAAACGGCTTCGTAATATCAGTCTCTTCAAAATACACTCTTTCTTCCAGTAAATTGAGAGCTTCTCTATCCAGTTCGGGATTGAGCGGTTCTAATAGTTTTGGGTCGACTTTAGGAAGAGACTCTGTAGCTAAAATTCTATAAAGACTGAAAAATATCCAAAAAATGGTCGTAATAGTTGTAAATATTGCGACCGTTACCAGGTGTGGTGCTTTTGGTTTTCTCATTTTGTTTAACCTATTCCTTTAAGTTAAAATAGGGAAGCCTCCCCTCAAGCCTGACTACAAGCGTTTTTTGCTCCTCTTTCTCCTCTATATTTATGCTTAAAAAGTCAATTTGCACGGGCCTTCTTGCTTTCTCAACGTCGCTTAGAAAATTTGGAATTTTCTTGTATTCTTCTGGAAGAGTGCTTGTATTAACACTAAATGCTAGCCCACTGGCCCCTTCTGGGAGGGGTTCTATTTTTAGCGAACTTTCGTTCTTGGGAGATATTCCCATATTGGGATCATTTCCCTTTATTAAAGCCTCATCGGTTGTTATTCCCAAAACGGTTGAGGCATGTTTTTCTGATAGGCCTTCAATCTGTCGAGCAAAGACTAGGGCTTCTGCTTTTTCTGGTATGGCGCTTTTCAGAATGACTATTTTTGGTCTTTCCCTGTCATAGAGGTTTTGGGCCTGTGATAAGTTGCGAATTTTTTCTTCCATTTTAGCTAGGGTTGTACGCTTGGCTTCGATATCTTTGATCAGCTCAGCAATTGTTAGTATGGTTGGCCTCAAGGCAAAAATGCTGAAAATAGAGACGGTTACAAGAGAAAGCAAAATTTCCAAATAAACCCTAATATCGGCTCTTTCTCTGTATGACCCGACGACATTCAAAAAATATGATTTATAGCGTAAGTAGTTATTTCTCCAGCCAGGATTCATAGAACTCCTTTCAAAACTCGCCTTTCAGGCTCATTTTGAGGCCTTTCGGCAAGTTATATGAAGTGTTTTGAAACCACTTCATAGCTTAAGCCCATCTTTTATTTAAGCTGGGTGATAAATGAGAATTTGAGTGTATTAGGATTCTTGGGATCTGATTTTATTTCTTTTACACCAATATCGCTGAAAATTTCGGTTGACTGTAGATTTACTATATATTGTTGGATACTCGTTTCGTTAGGAGAAACGCCGTCAATTTGAAAGGAATTGTCCGAAAAGTTTACCGTCTTGAGAAGAATGTCCTGAGGTAAATTCCTTGTTATTTGTTCAAGTGTGGAAGTTATTGCTGCTTGTTTTGAAATAAGTTGAGAAAAGATAGTTAAACGCTTTTGTGTATCTCTGAATTCATTTTCAAAACTCAACGACGCGCTAAGGAGAGCTTGTTTTTGTTCTAGTTCGTCATCAAGGTCTGAATTTTGGGCGTCCAACCAGAAACGCGACAGAAATGCAATCATTACAATAATTTCTGTGACTATTACAATTACCCTGAACGTCGAAAGGATCCATGCCAGGACTCTTCCCGTGGTTGTTGTCTCAAAGCCTTTTTGCGGCAGTAAATTTATCTGTTCTTCTTTTTGGGCAGACATATGCTTCGCTTAAACTCGACCCAAATGATCCAAATTAATACCCGAATTATCCGAATAAAATCTTTTGAACAATACGGGTTATTCGGATGCAATTCGTATATTAGGGTCGCGTTAGTTCAATATACCACAACTGGAAGTTTGCTTGAAGACTATTTTTTAGCTTTTGCTTTGGAAGTATTTGAAGTAGAGGGTTTTTGTTTGGGCAGAAGGCTGGACAGACGACTTTTTATTCTTGCCGCTTTATTTTTGTGGATAAATCTCTTTTTGGCTGCACGATCAGCCAGGGAAATTGCTTTCTTGACGTTTTCCCTCGTCGCTTTCTTTTTGCTAAGACGCACTGCAATTTCAAGCTGCGCTAAAGTTTTTTTATTTACAGCTTGTTTCCTGAAAGAAGCTCGTAGTGCTCTTTTGGCTGTTCTGGTTACAGGCATTAATAGTTACTTGGTTAGTTTGTTACTTGGTTACTTCGCATTTTTGGAAGTTTTTATTTTCTAAGTAACGAAGTAACTAATTAACTATTAACCATTTTGTGAGTATAATCTATCAAGCTCAGAATAGCAACGTGATGAATAAAATTATCGACAGAGGCAAAAAATTATTAACGGATCCCCAAGACAGCGTTTTATCGGCAGCCAGCATCATCATGGTTATGATAATCGCCTCGCGTGTTTTGGGCCTGGTACGCCAAAGAGTTTTGGCACATTTCTTTACAGCCAGTGAACTATCTTTATTTTTTGCAGCATTTAGACTTCCTGATTTAATCTTTGAGATTTTAGTTTTCGGCACTTTTTCTTCGGCTTTTATACCTGTTTTTACTAGGAGTTTGGTAAAAGGGGAAAAAAAGGCCTGGGATATTGCAAGCACGGTTGTTAATTTGGGAATGATAATATTTCTAATTCTTTCTCTTTCTTTGGGATTAGGAGCAGATAAATTTTACGCAATTTTAGCACCTGGATTTGCCAGCGCAGATCAACAAAAAGTTGCGGATTTGGCCAGAATTCTTTTTGCGGCTCAAGGATTTTTTGTCGTAAGTTACGTTTTAACCGCGGTTTTGGAGTCTCTCAGACGCTTTTTTATTCCTGCCTTAGCCCCTCTTTTTTACAATTTAGGGATAATCCTCGGAACTTTATTGCTTTCATCAAAATTGGGACTTTTTGCACCGGTTGTGGGGGTAGTGATCGGCGCATCATCACATTTTCTAATTCAGCTTCCTTTTGCAATGAAGCTGGGCTTTCGATTTAAATCAAAAATTAAGATTACTGACGAGGTAAAGAGAATCGGAAAACTTGCGCTCCCAAGACTTGTTGAGACTTCGTTTTTGCAGCTATCAAAGAGCGCCGAACTTTTTTTTGCGTCTTTGATTTCCATTCCTTCCTATACTTACTATACATTTGGTAATACTTTACAACTTCTTCCAGTTGGACTTTTTGGAACATCAATCGCCAAAGCTGCCCTTCCCACACTCACCCGACAAACCGAGAATCTTTTGGAATTTAGAAAGACTATTCTTGACGCTCTTTATCAAATGGCATTTCTTATTTTACCCGTGTCAGCGGCTCTTATTGTCTTGAGAGTTCCCATAATAAGACTTATTTACGGAACCGGTATTTTCGGTTGGGAGGCAACCTTACAAACGGGATACGTTGTTTCCGCTTTTGCTTTAGGAATAATTTTTCAAGCAGGGGCGGCTATTTTGGCACGTGGTTTTTATGCGTTACACGATACAAAGACACCCGTTATAATTTCAGTTACGTCTATTTTTATTACACTTGTTGCAGACTATCTTCTGATAAGAGTTATCAAGACCGATATTTGGGGGTTGGCGTTAGCTTTCACGATAGGTTCCTCTTTTCAGGCAGTAACCCTTTTTTATTTTATAAATAAAAAAATAGATAGCTTTTCATTAAAACTTTTTCTTCCTTTCATTAAGGCATTTTTTGCTGCGTTTATCTCGGGGGGATTTATGTACTTTATATTAAAGTTTTTTGACAGAAGCGTTTGGGTAAAACAGCTTTCTTTTCTTGGAAAACTGGAAATCATTCAGAACTTGCCTTTTGAGAGCTTTGTTCTCGATACTCGTTATACCGTTAATCTTATAATCTTGACTTTTTTTGTTCTAGGTTCAGGAACAGTTATCTATTTGGGATTAAGTCTTGCCTTCGGTTCCAACGAAATTTGGACTTTCCTGGGTCTTTTGAAAAGAATATTTATAAGAAGAAAAGTAACGCCAATTCCAAAAAAGGAAACAGAACCTATTGCTCCAACTCCGGGAGATACTACCCCTTGAGGTACTTGACTTCTTTTAGCACTCGTGGTAATCTTCTGCTAATTAGCAGTTCATAGTACATAGAACATAGGACAAAGTAGCAAAAGCACTTTGCACTATGCGCTTTGTTCTTTGCTCTGTTGGCGAAGCTAACTATGTCCGATGCACTCACAGCCAGACAAACTCAGGTTTTAAAAAGTCTAATTGACGAATATATCCTGACAGCGGAGCCGGTGGGCTCAGAATCTTTAGATAAAAAGTATAATCTTGGCGTTTCTCCTGCGACAATTAGAAACGAAATGATGGATTTGACAAAAATGGGATATTTGAGACAACCCCATACCTCTGCCGGCCGCATACCCAGTCCGAAAGCTATGAAATTTTATATTGACCAACTCATGGAAGAGCGTCATATGAGTGTCGCCGAGGAAGTCAAGGTCAAAGAAGATGTTTCCGGGGCAAAGAATAATCTCGACTCGTTTCTTGACGAAGCAACTCACGCTTTGGCCCAAGTAACGAAGAGCCTTGCAGTTGCTGCATTGGATGAAGAAGATAAGCTCTGGCACTCAGGCTATTCTTACGTTTTCGAAAATCCTGAATTTGCGGATTTTGAGGCGACGGCACAGCTTTTTTCATTCCTGGAAGAAGTTCAGAGAATGCATGAGCTTTTTTTCAGGAGAATGACGGGGGCAACACCAATTGAGGTTATCTTTGGAGAAGAATTGGGTTGGCCCGGTTTTTCTCCTATTGGTGTTGTTGCAACTCATTTTAGTGCTCAAGGTAAACATGGTGCCCTTGGAATCATTGGTCCGGCCCGTCTTCCCTACTCAAGAGTAATACCTGTCGTACGCTATTTTAGGGATGTGATCGAGGAGGTTTATGGACGATGAAAAGAACCACGGATTCTAGAGAGACTGCGCGGATTAGATCTAAATCGGTGATATCCGACAAGAAGTCTGTGGAATCAGAGGTTTTAAGAAATCAGCTTGCCAGAGCACTTGCGGATTATGATAACTTGAGAAAGAGGGTTGAAGAAGAGCGCGAAATTTGGATAAAATTCAGTAGCGAACGGGTAATAATTAAGCTGTTGCCTATTTTAGACGCATTTGAAGCGGCACAGGCACATTTAAGCGATCAGGGTTTGGCAATTGCCATCGGAGAATTTAAAAAAGTTTTTGCCGAAGAAGGAATTGAGGAAATTAGGCCGAAAGTTGGGGAAGCATTTGATGCGAATATACACGAGGCCATTGAAGTCGTTTCGGGTGGTAAAAGGGGTTACGTCGCAGAATTGGTTTTGGCGGGATGGAAGTTTGAGGACATGGCTGCGCAGGCAGGAGGGAAAATTATAAGGTTTGCTAAAGTAAAGGTATACGGAGAGAGAGTTAACAAGAAGGAAGAATTAGAGAAAGAGATGGCAAGGGGAGAATATATGTAACCTTATTCGAACTTTCTTTTAAATAAGAAAGTTCGGCAAAGAAAGTAAATACATGAGCAAAATCGTTGGAATTGATTTAGGAACAACAAATTCAGTAGTTGCTGTAATGGAGGGGGGTCACCCCAAGGTGATTCCGGCGGCAGATACTGGCCGAAATTTAACGCCTTCGGTAGTTGAACCTGTTAAAAATTTAGTGGGAGACGTTGCCAAGCGTCAAGTAATTCTTAATCCCAAAAACACGATCTATTCCATCAAGCGTTTGATGGGTAGACGCACCACCGACCCCGAAACCGAAAGAACTAAAAAGATGGTTCCCTACGAAGTTGTTTCCGGTAAGGATAAGATGGCAGAGGTAGAAGTTGAAGGTAAAAATTACACCCCCCAGGAGATCTCGGCTCGAGTTTTGATGAAGCTTAAAAAAGACGCTGAAGCTTATCTTGGGGAGAAAGTAGAATCGGCTGTTATCACTGTTCCCGCCTATTTTGACGACGCACAAAGACAGGCAACTAAGCAAGCAGGAGAAATTGCCGGATTTAAAGTCGAGAGAATTATAAATGAACCCACAGCCGCAGCCTTAGCCTACGGTCTGGACAAGAAAAAAGCTGAAAAAATTGCTGTTTATGATTTGGGTGGAGGTACTTTTGATATTTCAATTCTTGAGCTCGGAGACGGAGTATTTGAAGTAAAAGCAACGAACGGAGATACCCATTTGGGAGGAGACGATTTTGACGAGAAAATAGTCGACTTTATCTGCGATGAATTTAAAAAAGATAACGCTGTCGATCTTCGGGCCGATAAACAGGCACTACAGCGGGTTCGAGACGCCGCCGAAAAGGCAAAAATTGAACTATCTGCCGCAGCTGAGGTCGAAATAAACCAACCTTATATTACCCAAAAGGATGGTCAACCGATGCATCTTACGGTGAAGTTAACACGGGCGAAGCTAGAAAGTCTGGTTGCCGATTTAATCGAAAAAACCATGAAACCGGTTGGCGCTTGTCTTAAGGATGCAAAGCTTGACCCCCACGACGTTGACGAAGTTATTTTGGTTGGGGGAATGACTCGTATGCCAAAAGTCTATGAAACGGTCAAAAATTACTTCGGGAAAGAACCGAATAAAAGTGTAAATCCTGATGAAGTGGTAGCTGTCGGCGCGGCAATTCAAGCCGGAGTCTTGGGTGGTGAGGTTAAAGACATACTTCTTTTGGACGTGACCCCCCTGACTTTGGCAATTGAGACTCTGGGCGGAGTTGCAACACCTATGATTCCCAGAAATACTACAATCCCGACCAGTAAAACCGAGATTTTCTCAACAGCCGCCGATAACCAAACCCAAGTTGAGATTAACGTTACCCAGGGTGAGCGTCCGATGAGCGCAGACAATAAATCCTTAGGTAGATTTGTTCTTGATGGTATTCCCCCGTCACCACGCGGAGTTCCGCAGATTGAAGTTACTTTCGACATGGATGCAAGTGGAATCTTAACCGTTACCGCCAAGGATAAGGCAACGGGAAAATCTCAAAACATAAAAATTACCGGTGCTGTTGGGTTAAGTGACGATGAAGTTAAAAGGATGCAGGAAGAAGCAGAGCATCATAAAGAAGAAGACACGAAGAGAGCAGAGAAAATCCAAGCCAGAAATCAGGCAGATTCCATGGTTGCAGCCGCTGAAAAAGCCCTCAAAGATGCAGGAGATAAAGCACCTGCTGATGTGAAGACTAAAGTGGAAGAGAAAATAAAGAGTGTTAAAGATGTTTTAGCAAAAGAAGATGCGGGCAAAGAGGAGATTGAGTCAGCAACAAAGGAATTGTCGGATACACTAAGCCAGATCGGCCAGGCAATGTATGGTGGTGCGCAAGGCGCACAGGAATCAGGAAAAGAGGAAAAAAGTGATGAGTCAAAATCTGAAAAAGAGAAGGACAATGGGGAAAAGAACAAGAAAGCCAAAGGTCCTGAGCCTGCCGAAGGGGTTGAAGAAGGCGAAGTAGTTGAATAATTTTTTTCTATTTATTATCCCCAAAGAAATCTAAGTCACAGTAGCGATATTCAATTTCAGGTGAGCAGCCGAACAAGCTGCAGTTTATACCACTTCTATTGTTACTATTTGCAACTTTCGCAAATCTATCTCCCTTAAAGAAATACAAACAACTTTCGCTTACTGTTCCAGGGCAGCAACAAGTACATGACCTGGCTGAAAGTTTTTCTCCAGAAAAAATAAGTAATAGTTCAATTCGATATAGGTAGATTAACAAAAGTACCGAAAGTGTAGCTGGTATCAGCAATAAAAAGATAATTTTATTTATATTCATTTAATAAATAGTAGCATGAAAAAGCGTCCAAGGATGTATATTCCACTTCAGCAAACGATACGACTTAACATCTTTCGGATTTAAATAGTTTTCTGACTTCTTTTGAAAAACCTTATTAACAAAAAAAGGCTTTACGTTGAAGGTGGCTAATATATGCTAAGATTTAGGCAGTGATTCATGAAATACGAGCATAGTCATAGGCGAGCCTTAGCCTGTTTAATAGATATCTTTCTTCCTGTCATACCAATCATGATGTTTGTTGGCACTGGCGAGGGTGCCGAAAGACAAATAACACTAATCGCAACGCCTTTATATTTAATTTATATGATATTGACAGAAGGGATATATGGTCAAAGTTTAGGCAAAAAACTTTTTGGAATAAAGGTTTTGATGGTTGACGGGAGCAAATGTTCGTTTAAAGCAGCAATAATAAGAAATCTTTTAAGAATTATTGATGCCTTGCCAAGTCTTTATATAGTAGGAATTTTGGCAATTACTTTTACTAAAAAAAGGCAAAGGTTTGGTGATTTGGCAGCAAAAACCGTTGTTGTAAGGGTGAGGTAATTATAAAGTTATGGACAGGAATTCAAAGGGAATTGCGCATCTTTTTGTAATAATTATTCTGGCTTTAGCAGTTGTGGGAGGAATTGGATATTACGCATACAAAAACGGGCAGATAAGATTAACTCCTCAACAAGCTCAACCGTTTCCTACTCCAACTAAAACAGCTTCGCCTACCATATCAGAACCCTCTAAATTCTGTAATTGTTCCTGGGCGATATTAAGCACTACAAATGTTGAGTTTTTAGTTACCAGTCCGTCCGGACAACAAACAGGCTATCTTCAGGCGGGGAATAGTTATGTAAATAACATACCCGATGCTTCATATGGTATTGAGGGTGGAATTGCCGATGATACTGGACAAAATCCACCTTCACCTAGCTTTAATTATTTCGGCCAGAACAATCCTCAAAATGGTATCTATGGGTTGCAGGTGATAAGTAAACAGTCTGGAAAATATCACCTTGATGAAACATAGCATACGGACCCATGAATGGAACAACTACCCCAATTGAAGGCACATTAACTGAAAACCAAGTTGACAAGTATACGATTGCAATTCCAGAAGCTTCAATTCAAAAAAAAGACAAGTGAACAATTGATCAAATCTTCTCCACCCTTCGACTAGGCTCAGGGTTATAACCTTTCGATTTGGCTCAGGGCTATAGCTTTCAAATTTTTAGATGTTGACAACCAATAATACAATTATATTATTGTATTAATATGAACTGGGTTACTACAAATATTAGACTTCCTGAAGATATGTATATGGAATTAAAGATGGAAGCTGCGAAAAAAAGAAAAAGCGTAGCTCAATTAATACGCGAGAGGATTGTAAAGAAAAAAACAAGTTCAAAGAAAGACGTAAGTAAGTTAATTGCTGAAATGAATAAATTTGCCAAGAAAATGTCTAGAAAATATCCCGACTTAAGACTTAGTGAAAAGCTTATAGAAATGCGTTATGAACAATGATTGTAATTGATGCATCTGTCGCACTTAAATGGATTCTAGAAAAAGAAGAATACTCCGACAAAGCTCTCTTGATATATAAAGATCATATCGAAGGGAAAGAGACAGTGTTAGTACCGGAATTACTTTTTATTGAAGTTGCAAATACACTGGTTACAAAGTCTCAACTTACCATTGATGAAGTAAGTAAAGGACTTAGCTTCGTTTACAAAGCAAGTTTAAACACTGGGGGTGTTGATGAAAAAAATATTCTTAAAATCTCAAGGTTGGCTAAAAAATACAGCACATCAGTTTACGATATGCTTTATGCAGTAATCGCCAAAGAAAATAAAACAATTTTAGTTACAGCTGATGAAGGTTTTATTCAAAAAACAGGCTTCAAATTTGTGAAACATATAAAAGATATTTAAATAATTAAGGTAGTTTGCAAAGTGATAAATTTACACCATGTCAGACGTGGTTTCTACAAGTCTGTCTTGTCTTTGATTTCGGATTTGAATCCCAGCACCAGAAAGCTTCAGCTTTCGGTGCGTGACGAGAGTATTGGACCCCCCGTGCATTCTCGCTAGTATGAAGTTTCAAGAATCCTTTCTTGGTTTTGAAACCAATCCTTAGTTTTCTGGCTTCATAATTGAAAAACTCATTTGTTTCCATGTATTAATACGTAGAAACAAAACTATTAACTGTACTGATGATTCGAATCATCAGTACAAGAGCGCCGAAATATTGCCAGAGAATCTCATAAGCTGTATTCTGAAAGTGTGAATAAGAGTTCAAAAGGTTTCGTGCATCTTTTTGTAATAATTATTCTGGCTTTAGCGGTTGTAGGAGGAATTGGATATTACGCATACAAAAACGGGCAGATAAGATTTACTCCTTCTCAAAAACAAACTATAGTTTTACCCACGCCAGATCCGACTGTAAATTGGAAAAGTTATAGAAACGAAAAATTCGGATACTTTGTAAAATACCATGATGATGAAACAATTAAACAAAATAATTGTGGAGAAAATCCCAACGACTTTAACGGCGAAGAAAAATTTGTTTTAGTTCCTGAGATAGCAGATATGGCAACATGTTACCCGCTCGAATGGTATGCCTCATTAGAAATCAATGTCTATACGGGAAACTTAAGCACACTTGATAGTGTTAAGAAGGAATTTGGCAAGGACTGGGAGATTAAATACGAACCAGTATTTATTGATGGACAGGAAGGAAACAGATACTTTCTGAAATATGCCAATCCAAGCAATGAAACTGGTTGTTGCCCCGACTTTCAAATGGTAAGAGTTTACAATAACAATTATAGCTATGAAATAGTATTAGGAAACGAACTTACCTTTCCAGAAACTTTCGACCAAATCCTCTCCACATTCAGATTTTTGGATAATGATAAAGTTAATGTACCCCTGCAAAACTTACTCAATGATCCTAAACAGTATTCAAGTAAAAGAATTTGCACCGAGGGATATTTTTATGATGCTTTAGAAACTAGTGCTCTTGTTAAATCATTCGATGAGGAGAATAAGAAATTAGTAGATAAACCTTTAATTTGGGTTGAAAATGAAACGAATAAAAACATTCTGACAATTATTGTGGACAAAAAGGCAGTGAGAAAACTAGGGGTGTGTGGACTTTTTGAAGCTAAGGGTAGTTACGGACATCTAAGATTATATCCATATCTTTTGAAACTTCAAAATTTTACAGCCTTAGACGAAGTTATTTATTTTTAAAAACATGACACATCATTCTCAAAAAAACTACACAACTATCAATCTACACAAACGTGGCTTTGCACATCTTTTTCTTGCTGTTGTAATAGTCTTGATCGGACTTGGTGGACTCCTCTACTTCTCCTGGCAGAAGGGGCTGGTAAAAACTGCTCCAGAAGAAACTTCTCTTACTCCAACTTCTAATCCGACCAAAGATTGGAAATTGTATAGCCGACAAGAAATCTCGTTTCAATATCCGCCAACGTGGAAAGAGAAACCGATTCAACTCACTGGAAGCGGTTCTTATTTAGAAATAGAGAATGAGAGTGGTATATTTACATTCATTTTCACCAATAGGGGTAACTACAATAATGGCACGGAGAAACCTTATTCGAGCTTACAGGAATATACGAATATGCCCTACCCTGGAGTGGAACGTATTATAGATGGACAAGAAGCAATGCAATATCTTCCCCGAGCAGGTTCAGAAAACGTAAACTCTGTCTACTTCTTTTCTAAAGATCAAAAGCAAATCTATACGATTGAGCTCACTACAAATGTTAAAACCGAGGAACAAATTGAAAAAGGTCAAAAACTCTTCGACCAAATTATTTCCACTTTTAAGTTTTTAGACACAAACGATGTCGAAAAGGATACTATTAGTCAGTTTTTAGGACGGTGGGATAATTTACAGAAGAATATTCCTTTTAAACCTGTATTGGGTGGAGCTGGTTGGTTTGTAGATTATTTTCAATTTATGGGGAATAACACTTTTTTAGTTAGTTTCGAAGACGGGCATGTATTACATGCGGCTATTCATAAGAAACAGGATGATCAATTTACTTTAATGGAATCTTTTGAAAATATTCCCTTTAAGTCAACCGAGTGGAATAGTCTAGAAGAAAAATATGGCGATCAAAAGTACACAGTAACTACTTATGGAAAGGGTGGTGATAAGAATTCTTCCGAATGGATTAAAATCAGTGATAATATTTTCGTTGAATAAAAATATGAATAACAATTCAAAAGGAAACGTTCACCTTTTCCTCCTAATTATTGTTGTAATAATAGCCTTCACAGGGATCGGATATTATGCATACAAAAACGGGCAGATAAGCTTAACTTCTTCTAAAGACCAGGTTAGCGTTTCTCCTACCCTAACTATTTCTATGGATTAATACATGGAAAAATAATTATTAACTTTACCGGTAATTCGAAATCGAAAACCTTAATGAAAAAACCGATTCAGTCTACCTTGAATAACTGCTAAAATATCAAACAGAATGACTTCAAAGAGGAAAATTTGGCAGGTTAAACTTAGAAGAAAACGGAATTTAATTTTGACTGAAAAAGAAGGGCGGAAAATGTGGAACGATGAAGGACCTTATTCCGAAGCGTATATGACTTTTGAAACCAGAATTTTAGATGATGAAATATCGCGAATTTTTATAAAAGTATATGCGTCAATTAATCCTTTAACTTTTGAACTTATTCAGAAAAATAGTGAGCAATTTGAAAATGATAAATGAATTTTAGATATCCTCGAATATGGTGAGCTTCGATATGAAGAGTTTGGGTATGAAGCACAACTTTTTCGTGCCCCGTATGATCACGAAACACTGGAAATTGCAAATCAAATTTTAGGGGAGGTCGAAGAGGCCATAATTAAAATGCACAGATTCGTAATGAATTATTTTGATATAAATACAAATTAAATTTTTTGTCCAACTTCTTTAAAATGCTCACTCCTTCCGAGTGATATGAATTGACCATAGTACCATGTGGTATGTGGCTGGTACCTCTCGAATTTGAATCCCAGCACCAGAAAGCTTCAGCTTTCGGTGCGGGACGAGAGTTTTGGACCCCCCAGGTATTCTCGCTAGTATGAAGTTTCAAGAATCCTTTCTTGGTTTTGAAACCAATCATTAGTTTTCTGGATTCTTTTGGAAAACTTCGAATAGTTAAAAAATCGGTTCAGCTTTTATGGCCGAAGGAGGGAGTGACGGCAAAAGGAATTTCTTCCCAGTCGTGAACTTTCCTGACTTTTAGATTCTTTTTCCAGACAGCATCAAGAATTGTTGTATCGACCTTTAGTTTTTTGGCCAAACCCGTTAGCGCTAAAAGGTCTTTTGGAAAGCATTTACCTCCAAAACCTCTCGAAGTTGTAATGTCCAAGTGTGACCCCCCAATTCTTTTGTCCGCAACGACCATTTTTTTAATTTCATCGTAGTTAATATTTAACTTCTCGCAGATGTCATACATTTCGTTGGCAAAAATAACTTTAGTTGCCAAAAGACAATTTGCCATGTATTTGACCATTTCCGCACTCGTCGGATCTGTTTGGAAAATGGGAGTGTTTGGCATTATCGACTGATAAATTGAGGAAACTTTTCTGAAAACCAAGGAATTGTCTGCCCCAATAATAATTCTGTCTGTATTTACAAAATCCTGTAAAAACGCTCTCTCGGTCAGAAATTCAGGATTAAAGCAAAAAAGCGTTTTGGGATATTTATTGATGTAACCCCGCGTTGTTCCCGGAATCACGGTCGACTTAATGATGACTATTTTGTCGGTTCCATTTGTAAATTTAATAGCTTCTTTTATGTTTCCATCAATTATTGATAAGTCTATTCCTGTTGTGTCTGCCTTTATGGGGGTTGGGAGGCAAATGAATAGGTAGTCGGAGTTTTTTACAACCTGGTCAAGAGAGTCGGAATCTTTATATTTATCATAAATTAAAACATTGGCGTTAGAGAAGCCGTATGCTACTGCTTGACCAACCATGCCATAACCGATTATCCCAATATTGATTTTTCTTTGAATGACCGTACTTGCTCCCGGCTTTAAAGATACGGGAATGACGTTTCTGACCGAACCTTCGGTTTTATGAAGAAATTCGTTTTTGATAAGACTTTCTATATATTGATGTATAGTGGGAACGGTTTTTTTGAATTTTTTTGCAATTTCGGAAAGGGTTGGGGAATAGCCTTTTTCTTCATAAAATTTGCTAATATAATCCAGAACCGCCTTTTGTTTGGGAGTAAGACTTACGGACATTATACTTATGATTTACTTATATAATACCTAAATTTAGTATAGCTTAGATTTCCTGTCAAGAACGAAAAATTGTACTTTTAACTGCGGCTTCACAAAGTCGGTTAATCCTTTTATAATTAGCACTTAAAGAATATGGCTGCTAAGAGCGATTATTACGATATTTTGGGGGTTTTAAAGGGAGCCTCAGCCGGCGAGATTAAAAAAGCTTACAGGAAAAAAGCTTTGCAGTACCACCCAGACAAAAATAGAGATCTACCCGAAAGGGAGAAGGAAAAAAGGAAGGAAGAGATGTATGCAGTAAATGAAGCTTTCGGTGTCTTATCCGATTCCGAAAAAAGAAAAAAATATGACGAGGGTGGTCCAGAACCGACACAAAGTACTGAAGGTAGATCTAGAGGTGGGGTGGTTAGTGTCAGACCAAGATGGACTTCTTATGAGGATTTATTCGAAACATTTTTTGGAGACGTAGGAATATTTGATGCAAGAAAAGTCTGGGATAGTATTGGGAGAAAACCTGTTTCGAGTCAAAGTGATGATTTTATCATGATTCCTGAAACAGATTGGGGTCTTTTGGCAGCTTTAAAAAAAGCGTTTGAATCTAAAACTGACGGAGAATGGAGGGTTAAAAAGACCGGAAGGGACAAAAGAAACTGGATGCCTCAAGAAATTTATTCGATTAAAAGAAGGGGGGAGAAGGTACTTGTATCTAGGCGCATAGATGATTGGAGAGGTGAACTCTATAGAGATTCAAAAATTAAAGTGAAAAGGGAAAGTAATCCTTTTGAAATAGAAAAAGAAATGGAACCAGATACCTTTTTGGAAGAATATTACCTTCGCGAACCCGGTAAGAATAGACTTGATAATTGGGGGGATATTCCTTCCCAATTTGGTAAATATTTGGATGCGATGAAAAGTCTTGCTCAAAAACTGTCCACAATGGGAGAAGAATTCAACCCACTCCAAGTATCAGATGAAGTCGAGATTATAAACAGATATGGCAAACATGGTGCGAGACATACAAGGGAAGAGAAGGAGGGAGCACTACCTCCATATTTTGCTACCGATGACGAGGTAGTAAGGAAAGTTGGCTTTGGTGATTTTAGACGGCGCATGGGCGAAGCAGGAGGAGTTGTCGTTCGTGTCAATGGTTTACAAACTAGCGAAGAAAAACAAGCAAGACAGCCGGAAGGAGCTGGTGCTTCCGGAGAATCATTGGGCTAAGCAATCACAAGGTAAACTTTTACTACAACCGCCCCTATCTTCATACTCGTTTGGGAGTAATTCTAAAGTGTAATTTTTTATATTTTAACTATACGAGTGGCGACGGGTATATATACTGGCGTTTTCCATGGTGAATCTAGTTTTTCGTTAGACATTGTCCATTCGGGTTTTGATCTTGCGTTCTCCAATATAAGTTTCGGGATAGATCCATAGTGTTCAGTATGCTTATAATTTGGCCAACGCATTACCCCTTTAACTCGATAGCTCCTATTGTCTCCTTCTTCGTCAACCTCAAAAGTCCATAGTTTGCCATATTGCTTGATTACATCTAGAATCTGGGATACATCTCCATCTTCAAGCTCATCAACCGGTGTATTTATATCAGATATCAACAAATCTAATACATCAGGAGGAATTTTATCAATATTTTTGCCTAATATTTCAAGTTCTTCCTTGATAGCCTTAATTTTATCTTCAATAGCTCCAGCATATTTTCCTGCAATTGCCATGGTTTCACCGGTAGGATTAATTGGATATAGTTCCAATGGTAGTAGCTCCTTCTGTTTTTTTTGTTCCAAAATTCTTAACAAGTACTCTTTGCTAGTGATTCCAACTAAAGGCGATTCTTTACTCGTATTGGTTGGAGTTTGGTTAGTATCTATTGTTACCGGTGGGGTTATTTCTACCACTCCCGTTTGTTCACCCATATGCTCATTGTATCATTTTATGCTATTTTTTATAAATCGACGAACACCCATTAAGTGGCGCATATTCGCAGACTTTAGACACAAGTGATTTTTTGCTTCGTTTTAAATTAATGCTTCACAATTGACGGCGACATTTATATAATTAGCACTTAAAGAATATGGCTGCTAAGAGCGATTACTACGATATTTTAGGTGTCACAAAAGGCGCTTCTGCGGATGAGCTTAAAAAGGCCTATCGGAAGCAGGCATTGGAGTGGCATCCTGATAGGCATAAAGATGATAAGGAAGCCGCCGAAAAGCGCTTCAAAGAAATAAATGAAGCCTATCAGGTTCTGTCGGATTCACAAAAGCGTGCCGCCTATGATCAGTTTGGACACGAAGCTTTTTCTCCTGGGGGTGGTTTCCGTGGAGCACAAGGCTTCCCGGGGGGTGGACCGTTTGGTCAGGCACAGTCAGGCCGTTGGGGTCCGTTTACTTATACTTATACATCAACCGGTGGCGACGGCTCTCCTTTTGCCGGTTTTGACTTTGGTGACCCTTTTGATATTTTTGAATCGTTTTTTGGTGGCGGGACACCATTCGGCGCCCGCCAGCGACAAGTTCCCCGATATTCCATAGCTATTGATTTTATGGAAGCAATTAAAGGAGTTGAAAAAGAAGTTTCGATTGAAGGAAAAAAACGGAAAATAAAAATCCCCCCCGGGGTTGACGAGGGATCCCGAATTAAGTTTGATGATTTTATACTTTCGATAAACATAAGACCGCACGAAATTTTTGAACGGGATGGGGCCGACATTTACGTTCGCGTTTCAATACCCTTTTCTTTAGCAGTACTCGGTGGAGAAATCAAAGTGCCAACGGTTGACGGTGAAACAAAGGTTCGTATTCGACCGGGAATACAGTCAGGCACCACGATGCGCCTTCGAGGAAAAGGTGCCCCAATTTTACACGGTCGCGGCCCGCTTCACCGCGAGGCGAGACGGGGTGATGAATACGTTCGTCTAACGATTGCCGTTCCCGAGAGATTAACGAGAGAACAAAAAGACCTTATCGAAAATCTTCAGGGAGAAGGATTCTGATTGACTAAGAGTTGCTTTCGGGGTAAAATTGCATCAGATTTGGAATTTGGGGATGGTGGGATTTTTGCCCGCCATTTTTTTTAGATCGCAGAAGGCACTAAATAATAAGAAAGCACAGAGAAATTTATTCTGCGCCATCAGTTTTTTCCGTGATTTCAGTGATATGCAGACACCAAGAACAGAATTTGCACAAGCACTGCGGGCAATAGCCGCCGAACGCGGCTTGGAGGCTGACGTTATTTTGGAAACAATAAAAGAGGCTTATGTTGCTGCGTATAGAAGGGATGCAAGGGAAAGGGGCGAAGAAATCGAGGAATTTGAATATGATGCAGAAATTGACCCCGTAAGCGGGGAGGCGAGAATAATTGCCTGGCCACTTAATGCACCGGAAAAGAGGAAAGATGTTACGCCTCCTGGATTCGGCCGAATTGCGGCTCAGACTGCAAAGCAGGTTATCCATCAAAAGATTCGAGAGGCCGAAAAAGGCGCAATAATGGGTGAGTTTGAGGGACGCGTCGGAAGTTTAATTTCGGGCATGATTTTAAGATTTGACGGACCAGACGTGAGGGTGGATTTGGGCAGGACCGAAGGCATCATGCCTAAGGATGAGCGAGTTCCGACTGAGCGTTTAAATCTAAGTCAGCGCTTGAGTTTTCTTCTGAAAGAGATTAGGGAAACTCTTAAAGGTAAACAAATTTTTCTTTCCCGAGCTTCTCCTGATTTTGTAAAAAAGCTTTTTGAAAGAGAGGTGCCAGAAATGTCTTCTAAGAGTGTTGAGGTAAAGTTAATTGCAAGAGAAGCTGGAGTTAGGACAAAAATGGCGGTTTTTTCTAATCAATCAGGGGTTGATCCTGTGGGAAGCTGTGTAGGGCAAAAGGGAGTGAGGGTTCAAGCCGTTACAAATGAGTTGGGGGGAGAACGAGTTGATATTATTCAGTATACGGATGACACGGGAGATTTGATAAAAGCTGCTCTTGCTCCGGCTGAAGGGCTTAGTGTAAAACTTGACGAAAAAACAAAAACGGCAACAGTGAAAGCACCTGAGGATCAATTATCTTTGGCGATTGGTCGTGACGGCCAAAATGCCCGCCTCGCCTCAAAATTGACTAATTGGAAAATAGAGATAAAAGGGACGCCGGTTGAGAAAAAGGTAATCACAGAGGTCGCTGAGGATGTTGAGAAGAAAGAAGCAACTCTAGCAAAAGGAGATTTAACAAAAAAGAATAAGGGTAAAAAGTTAAAAGTCAACGAGAAGTCAAAAGAAGGAAATTCGAAGACTGAAGACGAAAAATGAAAATGGAAATTGGAAAATTGAGTTCTTTTCTCAACATTCAATCCTCGTAATCAGACTTCTTATTTCCGACTTCCGGCTTCGATAGTTAAGGGTGATTAATATGGATAAGAAAGTTTCGGCAGATGCAAAAAGTCAAACAAGGCCACCAATCGTTGTTGTTCTGGGCCATGTTGACCATGGCAAAACAACACTTCTTGACTATATTCGTCAGACAAATATTGCTCAAAAAGAAGCCGGTGGAATAACGCAAAAAATTGGCGCCTCGGTTGTAACGACAAAAGAGGGTAAAAAAATAACCTTTATTGATACTCCGGGTCACGCAGCTTTTGCAAAAATTCGCTCAAGAGGAGCGAAAGTGGCCGATATAGCAGTTTTAGTGGTAGCTGCGGATGATGGTGTTAAACCCCAAACAAAAGAGGCGCTTACCTATATATTGGCTGCCGATATACCATACGTCGTTGCTGCAACAAAGGTTGATCTACCTTCCGCGTCGACTGAGGCAGTGCGTACTCAACTTGAAGACCAGGGGGTTAAATTTGAAGGTAGGGGGGGAGATGTTCCTCTGGTTTCGGTATCAGCAAGGGAAGGCCTGGGGGTTGAAGAACTTCTGGAAACGATTAGTCTGGTTTCAGAGGTGCATGGGATAAAAGGAGACCCGGAAGGAATACTTGAAGCAGTAGTTATTGAAACCGGTAAAGACAATAGGGGCACAACAGCATCGATTGTTGTCAGGGAAGGGACTCTTAGTGTTGGCGACGAAATTGCGGCAGGAACCCAAAAAGATAAAGTCCGCGGAATTTTTGACTCAAATGAAAAGTCTGTCGAAAGCGTCGGTCCAGGACAGCCCGCCCTTGTTTTGGGTTTCAGCGAAGCACCCGACGTTGGGAGTAGAATTTGGAAGTTGGACGAAAAAACTACAATGGCAAATGTTGAAGAGGGCAAAAAGATTACAAAAGTTAAAGTCGAGGAAGGTCAAGTTCCTATAGTCCTGAAAGCCAAGAATGCGGGAGGTCTGGAGGCAATTAGCGGCAATCTACCCAAGGAGATTGCGGTTATTTTTTCTGGAGTGGGAGACGTTAGCGAGGGCGATGTTTTCTTGGCAAAGAGTTCTAATGCAAAAATTATCGCATTTGAATCAAAAATTTCTAATTCTGTAAAAAAACTAGCAGATACAGAGGGTACTGATATCCAATCTTTTAGTATTATTTATAAACTTTTTGAAAGCCTGGATGAACTAATTAAAAAGGATCAGTTAGAAACTTTGGGTAAAGCTGAGGTTATCGCGAGTTTTCCATATGAGAAAAAACTGGTTGCGGGTTGTAGGATTATGACTGGCAAGATATCAAAAACCGATAGTTTACTTTTAGTAAGAGATGAAAAGGAAATGGGGAAGATAAAAATTATTTCAATTAAGAAAGGTAAGGATAGCGTTGATTTGGTAAAACAAGGTGAGGAATGTGGTATTCTTTTTACGCCCCAACTTGATTTCGAGATTGGAGATGTTATACTATCGGTTAGTAAAAATCCTAAATCCTAAATTCGAAACTCTAAACAATTTATAAATTCAAATGTTCAAAATTTTAAACTATTCATTACTAAGTTTTAGATTTTGAATTTTAATATTTGAATTTGTTTCGGATTTAGATATTAGAATTTCGAATTTTTTAAATTATGGAGAATTCATTCAAAAACATAATCGATCAGTCTAAAAGTATCTTGATCCTTCTTCCGACAAAACCCTATTTTGATCAGGTAGCAGGGGGTCTTTCAATTTATCTTTCCTTGAGGGAAACAAAGGATGTTCAAATTTATGCTCCTGCTCCAATGACGGTTGAGTTTAACAGACTCATCGGTGTTAATAGAATTGTTCAGGAATTGGGGAATAAAAATCTTGTTATACGCTTTGTAGACTATAAAGCAAATGATATAGAAAGAGTAAGCTACGACATTGAAGACGGACAGTTTAGATTGAGCGTTATACCAAAGCAATCAATAACTCCCCCCTCTAAAGATCAAGTCGACCTTTCTTACTCAGGCGTCACAGTAGACATGGTTATTCTTGTTGGGGGGACAAATGAATCTCATTTTCCGGTAATTTCATCAAAAGAACTGGGGGGCGCAAATTTGGTCCACATAGGAACGAGAGATATTTCATTATCCTCACATAAAAGTTATATATCTTTCTCGCGCCCCGCCTCCTCCGTTAGCGAGGTTGTTGCCGGTTTAATTAAAGAAATCGGTATTTCCATTAATGAAGACACTGCTACCAACATACTAATGGGCATCGAGGACGCAAGCGGTAATTTTACGAACACAGCAGTTACTGCCGAAACTTTTGCGGTAGTTGCTGAACTTATGAGAGCAGGAGGAAGAAGAACTTCTGCCCAACCAATACCCCAAAGGGAAAGTTTTCCACCCGGAGCTATTCCTGGAATGCAATATAGAATGCAGACACCGCCTCAAACATATCAACCCGTACAACGGACGACGCAACAGGCAGGAAGTGGTCAAACTCAGGTTCATGACCAACCAGATGAAAAAATTGTAGAAGTCGAACCAGAGGCCAAAAAAGAAAACACTCCCAGCGATTGGCTTTCCGCCCCAAAAATCTACAAGGGAGATTCAATAAGTTGAAGCAGTAAAGGGTTTTAAAGCAATTTTGTTTAAGTAATTCCTACTATTGTTTTTGGAAAAAAGTGCTAATATAGTGTTTAGGTGTAAGACCAGGTTTTGTAATCCTCCTTCGCGTAAGCAAAGCTTGCCAACTTTGTTGGTAAAGCTTCGGAGGACGAGGCTGTCCACCCATTACTTAGTTTTACAATTAAAGATGGCATTAACAAAGGACGAAAAAGAAGAAATTATTAAGAAGTTTGCGAGGGAAAAGGGCGATACCGGATCTCCGGAAGTTCAAATTGCGCTTCTGACTGCACAAATAGATAAACTCGCGGCACACCTCAAAGATCACAAAAAGGATGTTCATTCTCGACGTGGGTTATTATCCATGGTTGCAAAAAGAAGAAGGCTACTAAATTATTTAAAAGGAAGGGATGAAGAAAGGTATGGTAAACTGGTTAAAGAAATTGGATTGGAGAAATGAAAAATAAGAAGTTCGAAGATTGAATTTTGAAGGTCGATTTTGAAGTTAGAAAAGGAAGATTGAAGTCCGACTTCACATTTCAGACCTCAAACTTCGTAATCTAATTTCCGTCTTCAGACATCGGACTTTAAGCTGAAAGTAGAAAAAGTATATGAAAAAGATTGAGAAAAGTATCGAGTTAGGAGGAAGAACTCTCACACTGACCACAGGGACAATAGCGGCTCAAGCTAATGGTGCCGTGATGGCTAGATATGGAGAAACGGTTGCGTTAGTGACGGTTGTTTCGGCCCCACTAAAGGTAAACCTTGACTATTTCCCTCTTACTGTTGAGTATCGAGAAAGGCTTTATGCAGGAGGCAGAATCAAGGGAAGTCGGTGGGTGAAACGAGAAGGAAGACCAACGGATGAAGAGATTCTTTCGGGGCGTCTTATTGATAGGTCAATTCGTCCGCTTTTTCCTAAAGAGTACAACAAAGATGTTCAAGTTGTGATCACAGTTTTATCCATTGACCTGGAAAACTCTCCGGATATAGTTTCTGCCATTGCGGCCAGCGCGGCTATAGCAATTTCGGATGTACCTTGGGGGGGTCCAGTTGGAATAGTTAAAGTTGGATTAAAAGATGGCAAGCTTGTTACTAACCCCACCGAGGCAGATTTAGAAAATTCCGAACTCGACCTTGTTGTAACTTCAACAAAAGATGCCGTAGTCATGATCGAAGCCGGAGCCAACCAAGTTTCTGAAGACAAGGTTTTGGAAGGGATTGAGTATGCACAGAAGGAAGGACAGGCAGTTATAAAACTTATAAATGACTTGGTTAAAGAGGTTGGTGTCAAAAAGGAAGCAGTAGAAAAGGAAGTTTCCGATAAAAATTTGGAAAAGAAGGTAAAAGAGCTTTCAAAAGCCCATATTAAGGACCTTGTAGCTTCAATGGCTACAAAAGAGGCGGGTTACACTCAGTTCGATGAAGCAAAATATGCGATTGTGTCACTTTTTGAGAAAGAAGAAGAGAGAGTAAGTGCGGCAAAAATTTTCGAGAATCTTTTCAAAAAAGAAGTTAGGGAGTTAATTTTGTCGGGAAAAAGACCGGATGGCAGGAAGCTTGATGAAGTGAGGGCTCTTTCCTGCGAAATAGAAGTGCTTCCGCGAACCCACGGTTCGGCCATTTTTAATCGCGGCCAAACTCAAGCGCTTTCTATTGCCACACTGGGCGCGCCTAGTCTTGAGCAATTTATAGAAACAGCCGCAGGAGAGGAGACCAAACGCTACATTCATCTTTACTCCATGCCTCCATTTTCAACAGGTGAGACCGGGAAAATGAGTGGTCCTGGAAGACGCGAGATCGGTCATGGGGCACTGGCTGAAAAAGCATTATTACCCGTAATTCCCGAGAATGGGGATTTTCCATACACAATTCAGGTTGTTACTGAAATTTTGTCTTCAAACGGTTCAACCAGCATGGCTTCGGTTTGTGGTTCCACACTATCACTGATGGATGCGGGCGTGCCTTTAAAAGCACCCGTTGCTGGTATTGCAATGGGTGTTGTTGTAGAGGAGACCCCGCCTTCGCATAAAGCTTCGGACGGGCTAAGGAAATTTAGTGTTTTAACCGACATTGTGGGGTTGGAAGACGGTCATGGTGATATGGATTTTAAAGTTGCGGGTACAATATCCGGAATTACGGCACTTCAACTTGACGTCAAGACGCTTAATCTCACGATCCCCATATTTAAGGAAGCTCTAACACAAGCTAAAAAGGCTCGCCTTGAGATTCTTGAGGTGATGAAGAAAATGATAGCGGTTCCTCGGCAGGCTGTTTCGAAATACGCTCCGAAGATAAAAGTTATTCGTATTAACCCCGAAAAAATCGGAGAACTAATTGGTCCAGGAGGGAAAACCATTAAAAAGATTATCGCAGAAACAGGCGCACAGATTGACGTTGACGATGATGGAACCGTTTATGTATCAGGAACAACAACTGAAGAACTGGATCAGGGGATTTTTAGAGTTGAGTCAATAACAAAAGTACCTATTCCGGGAGAAATTTATGAAGGAGAAGTTAAACGTCTTTTGTCTTTCGGTGCATTTGTCGAAATTTTGCCGGGAAAAGAAGGATTGGTGCACGTGTCTGATATGAGCGGTGATTTTGTAAAAGACCCGTCTGATATATTGAAGGTGGGAGCTAAAGTGCAGGTAAGAGTTAAGGGAGTTGACGAAATGGGACGATTGAACCTTTCGATGATGCTTGATCCGGCTTATGATGCCCTCAAGGAGGAAAGGAGAAAGGAAAGGGGTGGAGTTAGGGGGGATAGAGGAAGAGAGAGGAGATTTGAAGGTAGACCGAGATTTGATAAATTTGAGAAAAGAGGAAGAGGTGGTCCACACTTTCCCAAAAGCAGATTCATAGACGAGAATAAAAAAAGATACTCCTGAAAAACCCTCAAGCTTTGTGATAAAGTGAATGTGAGTTAAAAATCACATTCATCCTGAGCCAGACCGCGTGTCGCTAGAGCTTTAGCGGTGGCGTAAAGGCGAAGGATCTTAAAGATTATGTCCGACATAACAGATCAATTAGATTCTCTTTCAACGGCAATTAAAACTGCCGATATTCCCGAAGAGTTAAGGAGCGAGATTATTCTTAGATTGGAACAACTCAAAGGCTTAACTACCTCCCCCACCTTCCTACCGGAGTTTGATAGGTTAAACAAATATATTGACTGGATTTTAACTCTTCCTTGGAACGTACGAACAGAGGATATACTTGACCTTAATCACGCCAGAGAAATATTGGATAAAAACCACCACGGACTTAACGAGATTAAAGACAGAATCCTTGAATACATTTCCGTAATGCGTCTTAAACAGGAAAAGGGTGAAGGAGAGGATATACTGCGAGCTCCGATACTTTGTTTTGTGGGACTTGTTGGTACTGGAAAAACTACAATTGCGTTCTCGATAGCTGAAGCAATGGGAAGAAACTTTGCTAGAATTCCTTTTGGAGGAATGGGAGATCCTCTGGACCTAAGAGGACAATCCCGTATGCATCCCGAAGCAGAACCCGGAAAAATAATTAAGGCCCTAAGGACAACAAAAAGTAAAAACTGTGTTATCTTGCTGGATGAAATCGACAGGGTTACCGACGAAGGAAGGTCTTCTATAATGGGTGTTTTGGTTGAACTTTTGGATCCCGAGCAGAACAGAAGTTTTAGCGATCATTATCTTGACTATCCGTTTGATCTATCTGAGGTTATGTTTATCGCAACAGCCAACAATACTCACAGTATTTCGACTGCGGTTTTGGACAGACTGGAGCCCATTCAGATGCCTTCTTATTCAGACCAAGAGAAAATAACAATAGGGAGGCAGTATATGCTTCCGAAAATAATTAGGCAGTCGGGAATTCCGGTCGAGGCCTTGGTAATTGACGAAGCCGTCTGGCCGCAAATTGTAAGACCACTTGGTTATGATGCCGGGATGAGAACACTTGAGAGAACTATTCAAGGAATTGTTAGGAAAGTGGCAATGGATATGGTTGAGGGAAAAATTCAAACGTTTAAAGTTACCACTGAAAACGTAAAACAATTCCTTCAATAAGTTTAATGAATTAAACTTTAAAATACTAAGTACTAAATTCTAAATTCTAAACAATATTTAAATTTAGAACACTGGACTTGTTTAGTATTTAGATATTAGGATTTGGAATTTGAAGAAAAATGGATAAACAAGAGAAACTTAATGAATTAAAAAAGCGAATGGCAGATGACACGGCCTTGCCCTTGAGAAAAGGTGCAACGAATCTTGTTTTTGGTGAGGGGAGTTCAGAAACAGAAATCATGTTTATAGGCGAGGGACCCGGTTATTATGAAGACCAAAAAGGAAGACCTTTTGTAGGTAATGCCGGAGCATTTCTTAACCAACTCCTTACAACGGCCGGCTTGATTCGGGAAAAAGTATTTATTACAAATGTTGTTCACCACCGTCCTCCCCAAAATCGTGATCCTGAGCCTGATGAAATTAAAGCCTACGGCCTCTATTTGGATCAAATGATTGATATAATAAGCCCGAAGATTATAGTTACATTGGGACGTTTCTCGATGGGAAAATTTTTAGCGAATGCTAAAATTACGGGAGTGCATGGCAAGAAGTTTGATGTAAACTGGGAAGGTGATGTTTTGGTTATTGTTCCCATGTATCATCCTGCAGCAGGATTAAGAAATCCATCTGTTAAAGAACAAACCGTGGAGGATTTCAAAAAACTACCTGGAATATTGGAAGGGGTCAAGAATAAAGAAAGTAGTAAGAAAGAAAAAGTTGAACAAATGCAGCTTGTATAGATAATGATGCTAATAAATTCGAATAATGCCAATGCATTCTAATAAATACGAATGCTTTGGGTTTTAGATAATAGCGCTGAAATCTACAGAATTAGTATCTATTCGTAGCATTCGCATTCATTCGTTGATTAGCATTATACAAATTCGTATGTCACTAAAGTTTATAGCATTATCAGGAACCGTAAGCGTTACGGAGAATTTGTATGTCTACGAAGCAGACGGCAAGATCATGATTGTCGACTGCGGAGTTGGGTTTCCCGACCTTGAAATGCCTGGAGTGGATCTTGTGATACCGGATTTCTCTTATGTCGTTAAGAATAAAGATAGGCTTTCCGGGATTATAATTTCGCATGGACATGAAGACCATATAGGAGCACTCCCTTTCCTCCTTAGAGAAGTCAATACACAAATTTGGGCAGCGCCTTTGGTAACGGAGTTTCTGAAGGATAAATTCAAAGATTACGGATTGAAAAATTATCATATTAACACCTTTAACCCTGATTTCGAGGAATTCAGCGTTGGTCCTTTCAAAATCTCCCCTTTTAGAGTTACACACTCGGTTCCGGATACGGTCGGATTTGCTATAGACACACCGGACGGAAGAGCTTTACACCTTCCGGATCATAAATTGGATCAAAATCCTGTTATCGGTAAGCCTTTTGATATTGAAAGAGCCAAAGAACTTGCCGGAAAGGGGGTTTTATTCCTTGCCTCGGATTGTTTGGGATCAAATAAACCCGGTTTTACAAAAGGTGAAAGACACATTGAGGGCAATATGGATAATATTGCAAAGAAAGCGGAAAACACACTCTTTATGACGGCTATATCTTCAAGTATCGGAAGATTTCAACAGATGATAAATGTTGCAGAAAAAGTAGGCAGGCAGGTTGTTTTCATTGGTCGGTCGGTTCAGAAAAAGACTGACATTGCTTACAATCTCGGCTACCTGAAATATAGAAGGGATACGGTAATTTCTTTAAAAGAAGCGCAAAGATTAAGAAGAAATGAGCTGATGTATATAGTTTCGGGTTGTTATGGTCAGATTGGAAGTTCATTATATAGAATTGCAATCGGCGAACACGAAAGAGTTTCTGTTGAGGACGGAGATACATTCATTTTCTCTGCAGATCCTGCTCCTCCATACACAAAAGAGAGTGAGGACTTTGTTATTGATGCGTTAATCGATAAGGGTGTTGACGTTCACTACTACGACATGAACGAAGGATTGTATGTATCAGGTCACGGAAATCAAGAAGATATTAGAGAATTATTTAATATAGTAAAACCAAACTATTTTATTCCTATAGGTGGAGCCATCCGTTTTATGCATTCCTATAAGAAATTGGCAGTGAGTGTCGGTGCAAATCCGGACAGTGTATTTACTTTAAAACCCGGAGAAAGTGTTGAATTTGAAAACGGCCAGGCAAGACTCGGCGAGAAGGTTCCGGTTAAAACAGTCATGGTGCACGGACTTGGCGTAGGGGATGTTGGGAAAGTTGTTCTTGGCGATAGGGCTATTTTGGGAAATGAGGGAGTTGTCGTGGTTATTTTCAAACTTGATGCTAAGAGGAACATCGTTGGTATACCGGAAATAATCAGCCGCGGTTTTATATTCGAGAAAATCAGCAAAGATTTGTTGCTGGAGGCTAGCGAAAGACTTAAGCGTCAAGTTGAGAAAAAAGTACATATCAAAAAATCGGTCATTTACGGAGTTACCCAGGACTACCTTGGTAAATTCTTCTTCCAAAAGACCGGCAGGAGGCCGATGATTTTGCCTGTTGTGGTTGAAGTTTAGTATTGTTTACCGGACCTGTTGAAAGAATCTTGTGGCTTTTCAGTTTTACTTAAAACTTCGTCAAAAAGCTTTGCAGCTTCTTCATACTTTTTCTCATTCATGAGTTGGTCGAACTTTTTGGTGTTTTCGTCACCTGACTCTGCAAAAGTTTCAGCATCACGCCTTGCTTTTACAATTATATTTGCGGCGTGGTGCACATACTCATTGAATAATAGGCGCATTTCTTCCATAAAATATCTGCCTGTTTTGGCATGGTATTTTTCCTCCAAGAAAAACATTCCATCTTCGGGTTTAATACCTTTACCTTCCGCTTCGGTTCCAATAGCAGCCGTTTCATCGTCGCTAAAAGGTGACTTAATTCTTGATTGAAATTCTAAGTCAATCATTGGGGAAAGAGCGGCCAGAAATTTCATCCCGTCCTCTTTATTCACTCCAAGACGCTCCAGTGGCGAAAAATCAACTCCTTTGGCAAAATCAAGTGTAGCCATATTTCAGTTTAGCATTCCTTTCTCCTTGAGCCAATCATTCCAGGGCGCAATCGTCCAGGAGAAAATACCCTTTTCAGGAATATTTACTCTGGCATTTAGGCTGTTTAAGGCTTCGGGTCCTATTGGGGTATTGGGGATGGCAGTTCTTCCTAGGGGCTCAAATTGTATTTGCCTAACTGCGTTATATGCTTGATCTTTACCCAGCCCGATGTCTTCAAGATAGTCTTCTAGCGAAAGCTGAGCAATGCGCTGGTTCATGGTTTCGATTACTGCCGGACGTTCACCTTCGCCAACTATTTTATCAAAGGTTGCCTCGCCTTCTACCTCTTGAGGAGGTTTCAAATCATTTTCGCTAACTGTATTTGAGGCGATATTTGCAACTTCATCGGGAGACAAATTTGGATTTTCGTGGGCAAGATAATCATTGAGGATACCATTTTGTCCTCCATCCGGGCCTAAAACTAGTGTTTTTCCATCTGACAAGTGTCCTGCCTCAACTTCACCACTCTTCGGATCTGTAAGCCACCAAGAATCTGTTTTTCCATCTCCGTCCGTATCAAATTCCTGTCCTTTTACCAAACCCTCAATTCTTACCTCTTCCTCAACTGGAATATAAGGTACTTCAACGGCTTTCAAGGTATCTGTATCATCAGGTGAAGTTCCTTTCAAAGACTCAAGGTAAGCCGCCCTTTGTAATTCTTCTTCTGTCCAATCAGGATGTAATTCTTGGAGTTTATCCTGAATCTGTAAAACCAAGGGCTCTTGAGGAACCTCAATTACCGGTTTTTCAATTAAACCTAGCTTATTCAAACCGATTTTATCGCTAACAGCTCTCTGGGCAGCTTCTGCCACCTCATCAGGCGTCCAGTCAGGATGAAGTTTGGCAAGTTCCCATTGAAATCTTCCCACACCCTCACCCGTTGTGTAAAAGGCAAGATTTTCATCTTCTGAAGTTCTTCCGCCAACAATATTATTATCTTTATCTCTATACCAAGTTCCATCAGGTTCCCCATCATTATTGTTATCGGGAAAGATAATGTCATTTTCGGGAACTCTTTCTCCAAGAACGGGAGGTGCGGTAACTGCTTCAAGATTTTGGTCAATGAAATTTTGCAATGCGTCAGGATTTTTCAAGTCGACTACTTTATCTGGATTTGCAAGTCCCTGTTCGTAGGCTCTTTGGGCTAGTTTTGAAACTTGCAGGGGTGTTAAATTGTCTTCTTCGCCAGGCCCGCCTTGCTCGCGAAGGTCAGCGAAGGCTTCCTGATATGGTTGAACGCCTGTACCTTCAAAAGATAGGTGACGTCCGTCAGGCAGAGTTGCCTCTACGACATTTCCGTCTTTATCCAATCCCCACGTCCCTCCCGGAATTTCAACTTTACTGACAGCTTCGGGTGGAGGGGGTGGGGCCTCAATTTTTGAAAGATCGAAAGTTCTGACAAAAGTGCCTACTTCTCCAGTGTTATCAGGATCTATCTTTTGCACGAATGCAATCTGCGCCATTTTGGCAACCTGATCGGGTGAAAGATTTTGATTGGCGTTAGCAATTTCAAATTGAAGGTGTTGTACCCCTTTTCCTTCTACCGCGAAGGCCAGATGTTGTCCTTCAGAAGTAGTTCCCCCAACAACTCTTCCTTGGTCGTCGTACTCTTTTCCATCATTAATATATTGAGTGATTTGTTCGTTAACTTCGCCCAAGATTGCTGGAAACTCAGGCTTTTGGATATTAGCCATTTCGACAAAATTATCTCCATGTACACCCTCGGAATAAGCACGGGTAGCGGCAGTCGCAATTTCATCCCCACTCCATTCATTTCCATGAAGTACGGTAAGATGATATTGTAATCCTGGAATTCCTTTTGAATTTGGATCAATAAGAAGATTTGTATTATCCGACATTTTCACCTCAATGGGTTCACCGTCTTCCCCGAATTTTGTAGAGGCATCGGGATTTCCATCGTTGTCGGTATCAAATTGAAATAAATCTGCCTGTCCATCTCCATCAGAATCTATGGCATTAAATAACCATGATGGTTCGAGTGGAGTTTCTGGAACGGTCGGTGCTTCGGGAGCGGGAACTCCTGGTTCAGCAGCCTCGGGCGCCTCGGGTGCAGCGGCTTCAACTGGTGCTCCAGGTTGAGTTTCTGCTGGTCCTTCTACTCCAGCTTCAGTAGGCTGAAGTTCTCCTTTCTGAATTGCTTCAATTGTTCCTGTAATAACTCCGACAGGCCCTTGTTCAACAATTTTTCCTTCTATTGTCTCCGAAGCTTTTTCTAAGTCAACACCTTCAAGAGAATCTTTGACATTTTCGGCTAGTTCAGCAGTTGTGTCAATAGCACTCCTTGCAGATTCCAACATTATTTCAGGATGCTGGGATAACTCGGCTATTTGTCCCCACATGAAGAGTGTTGCAAGTGTGGTATTATAAAATCCGCTTACTTTTCTGGCCTTGGTTACCCACTCTTTCCTCTGCTCCTCTGATTCGAACTTTCCAGCTTTCGAGGCTAATACATCAAGTGCCCAAGGCGCCAGGTGTTGGCTAAAAGCTCTGGCTACCGCTGTTGCGGCATATCTTCGGCCCACAGGAACTCGAACGACACTTGAAGCCACTTCGCTACCAACTATGCCAGCAAAAGAGGAAAATGCTCCCACTATAAAAGACCCCAACTTTGCCTTATCTGATAAACCAGTTTCGGATTCTTCAAGGCCTAGTTTTACCATTGTCGTTTGGCTCGCGTAAGCAAGAGACGCTGTCCAAAGGTTTGCTTTTTGCCCGGATTTTTTTAGTTCTTTCCACCCCTTAGTGTATGTAGCTATTTCTTTAGTCGCTAAGGCTCCAGATGCACTCAGTGCTATGGCATAGCGAAGTTCAGGAAAAATATCCACAAGACCACGAGCTGTAATCATCCCAAGCTCTCGCCAGTTTTTCTTAACGTATTCTTTTAGATTGGGTCCTGCATTTTTAATGAATTCGGAAATACGCCTCTTTGTTTCCGGAGACATGCCAAGACTCGGTATTTTGTCACGAAGTTGTTGGATAAAAGACGCTCCCGCTTCCGCAAGCGGAACATTCCAACTTTTACCTTCCCTCTCTTCCCCCTCTAAGACCGGCCAATTTGTTCCTTGTGTGTGTTCCTCTCGCATGAAAGCTTCGTAACTTTCTATGTCACCTTGAATTTTTTCTCTGATTAAATTTTTCGTTACCAGATCTAAAATCATCCCGGCTTTATGTATGGCAGATATATTAGTTATGTCTAAATCTCCTGCATACTCGGGAATCTTAATTACTAGTCCGTTTTTTTCTCTGTAGTCAAGATTGTATTTTCGACTTTGTCAACTTCGTCCTTTTGAAGACCGGCATGAAAAAGTTTTCCTCGTATACTGTTTCTGTCCATCAAATGCGTATCTGTTAATGCATTTGCTACTTTTAAATCAACTTCCAACCTTTTCTGCTAGTTCTTCTGCACCAGAAAAAATCAAACCTTCCCAGGACTTACGTAATCTTTCAGAGAATGATGAAGCTCTCTCTGTTTCCCCCCTTTGTCTAAGGGCTGCTCTTAATTCCTCCCCATCATAATTTTGTATTCTTGTTTGGTCTAGTAAGTCGGTGGGGTCGGGTTGGGGAGTAGATTCGGGGGGAGGTTTGGAGTGTCCTCTCGTAAACTTTTGCCTTGCTCTATTAATAAGTCCTCTAAGTCCACCTTGTGGTACTTGCTCAGGTATCGCTTCTGAGCGAAAAGACCGCAACCCGCCTTCTTCAGGCTGGAATTCGGAATTGGAGGATTCGGACATATTTTCTATTTCCATGGTACAACAATTAAAAAATTTTTCCAATTATATCTAACATTATAGGATTAGTCAAATAGATGAGACCCTGAAACAAGTTCAGGATGACATGTTATTTAGGGGATTGTTTTGAGGCTAAAGGATTTGAAGTGGGAGTCAAAAGTTACAATTTTTTGTATACCTTTGTCTTTACAGATAGAGACGATCATCGGGTGTAAATAGAACCTCGGTGGTTGATTTTAGCGACGTAGATTATTTGATTTTTATTGTCCAACTCGTAGACCACTCTTATATTTCCGACTCTTAATCGGAAACCATTGAGCGTTCCCGTTAAGACGGATAGATTTGTGTATGAAGTAAAAGGATTTTGAGCAATAGTTTCGATGTGTTTGATAATCCTTTCTCTTTCTTTTTGAGTTGCATGTGCAAAGAACTTATCCACTCTTCTGTGGTAAGCAATTTTATATGCCATTAAGTCAGTTTATACTTCTTTTTAAGCTCTTTATGGGTTATCCAATCCCTCTTTCTTTTGGGGAGTTTTTCAAACTCTCGCATTTCCAGGGCATCAATTGCATCCTCAAGACGGTCTAAAATCTCTTCGTAATCATTTACATCCATTAATACGCTGACCGGTTTTGAACGGTTGAATATGTAGATAGGTTCCGACAATTCTTTAGCCAAGTCTACAATACCCGAAGGGTCATTACGCAATTCAGTCAGACTCTTTATTGTTTGTATATTTAACATGAAAATAAGTTATATATTAATATAGTTGTTAAGTTAGCATTTAAGTTCGAAGTTGTCAATAAGTATTTTGAGAAATAAGCGGATATTTAAGTTCATTTGGAATGAAAAATGAATTCAGGGAGTTGTTTTGAGGCTAAAGGATTTGAAGTGGGAGTCAAAAGTTACAATCTTTTGTATACCTTTGTCTTTACAGACTGTGGCTGTCGTGCAATCAATAACTGAAATATTTTTGTTTAATTTAGGGTCAAGAAAAATTTGCAACCCAAGCTCAAAGTGCTTACCTTCAACAGGGAAAATTTCCGTATCTTCCAGAAGATAATTATAAAATCTAATTGAAGCCTTTTTACCCTTTCTTTGACTAATTAGTGTTAATATTTCTTTTAATACATCCTCAGTTGTTACCTTGTCTTTCAGATAGGGTATTATTTTTTGAGCCTTTTTATGGTTAGCATCGTGTTCGAAAGACAAAGAAATATAGAAACTGGTATCAATTAAAACCATTATTTAATTTTTCTTTTTGGAGTTCCATACAAATAATGATCGATATTGGAGGACAAATCACGTGGAGTGCCCGGAGGATCAGGGAATTCTTCGGACAGTTTTGCTATCATTTCTAAAGAATTATATTTTTTTGGTTTTTCTTTTTTGGAAATAAATTCACTAAGGGCATCGCGAATAATTTGAGAAACGGTTTTGCCTTGATTTCTAGCCAGCAACCTCGCTTTTATGAGAGTGTTCATATCCAGATATATCTGAGTTCTTTTCATTAACATACATCACAAGTATACATTGTTAGTTGGTGTTGTCAACGGTAACATTAATTTTGAGAGTTTTTTAATTATGGTCACTTTAGGTATAATGAAAGGCGATGAGTAAGAAACGTAAAAAAAGATTAAAAGACAAACGGGCATTTAAATTGAGGCTCAAGCCGGGAACGATTTTTTCAATTGCACAAATAACTTTTTTTATCCTTTCCGGCTTGGTTATGGTTTCATTCCTAAGACAAGGCCCAGTTCTCATGCGCTTAAATGATTTTTTAATTACCTATTTTTCCTGGACCTCAATCTTTCTGGCTTTTATATTTCTTAGCTTTGGATTTGTCGTTTCAAAATTTAAGACTCCTTTGGGACAACCAAATGTAATTATCGGAGCTTTGGTGTTTTTTATTTCAACTCTAACCTTAACCAGGGCAGGACTTTTGGGAAGAATCTTTTGGGAGGGGATTTCAGAGCTGATTACAGGGATCGGAGCTTTTATTGTTCTTTTTGGAACGACTCTGGTTGGACTTATCGTTTTATTTAACACGTCAATCGATCAGGTTATTGGATTTTTTGTGGGAATATTTCGAGAATATGGAGTGCGCGGGGGGAGGTTAAAAGTTAAGTTTGGGACGGTCGGCAAACGGCCTTTGAAAGTAATAGGCGGAGGGGCGTTGTCGCAAGCTTCGGGGAGGGTTTCGCTACAAGGACAGTCGGTAAAAAATGCTCAGGAGCCTTTTCAGGAGAAACTTGTGAGTAATGTTCCGGGCGAAGAGAAAATTTGGAAATATCCACCACCTGATATTTTGGCGGATACGCTTTCGGGAAAAGCCGAAAGAGGGGATATTAAAGGAAACGCCGCCATTATTGAACAGACACTGGAAAGTTTTGGGATAATTGCAAGAGTCGTCGAGGTGAATTTAGGTCCGGCCGTAACCCAGTATGCACTTGAAGTTGCCCTTGGAACCAAGCTTTCAAAAATTACAGGACTTGAGAGAGACCTTGCTCTTGCCCTTGCCGCTCCGACCGGAACTATAAGAATTGAGGCGCCGATTCCCGGGAGAAGCTTACTGGGAATTGAACTTCCTAATAGAGATCCTGAGCTCGTATCGTTAAGGCGCATGATGGAGAGCGAAGTTATGAAAAAGCACGCCAGTAAACTTGTGGTTTCTTTAGGACTCGACGTGTCAGGAAAAGCTTTGGTTGCTGACGTTGCCAGAATGCCCCACGTTCTTATTGCAGGTCAAACGGGTTCTGGGAAAAGCGTTGCCATAAATTCTTTCCTTTGCACCCTACTTTTGAGAGCGTCTCCGTCTGAAGTCAAATTTATCCTTGTCGATCCAAAAAGAGTTGAACTTACGAACTATAACGGAGTTCCCCATCTTTTGGCGCCCGTTATTGTGGATCCTAAAGAGGTTCTTTCGGCCTTAAGATGGTTAATGAGCGAGATGGATAGGCGCTATAAACTATTTTCTGAAGCGGGCGTCAGGAATATTGACGGCTATAACGAAATGTCCGGATTTCAGGCTCTGCCGTATATTGTACTTATGATTGACGAGCTTGCCGATATCATACTTTTTTCGCCTGTTGAAGTCGAAGACGCAATAACAAGAATTGCCCAACTGTCCCGAGCAACAGGAATCCACATGGTTCTGGCAACTCAAAGGCCGTCGGTTGACGTTATTACAGGGCTTATAAAAGCAAATATTCCTTGTCGAATTGCTTTCGCGGTTGCTTCCCAAGTTGATTCGAGGGTGATCTTGGACGGGCCCGGTGCCGAAAAACTTTTGGGTAGGGGTGACATGCTTTATCTTCCTCCCGAATCCGCAAAACCCATTAGAATTCAGGGCGCTCTTGTAATGGATAAAGACATCGGAAATCTTGTTTCTTTTCTTAAAAATCAGGGCATTACGCCTCAATATACAGAGGAGGTTACCTCGATGCCCAAGCCGGGGACGACCACTCTTCCAGGTATGTCCGAGGAACTGGACGAATTTTTCAAACAGGCGGTGGAAGTTGTTTGTCAATATGATCGCGCTTCGGCCTCTCTTTTACAGAGGAGGTTGTCGATAGGTTACGCCAGAGCTGCCAGGATTTTGGATCAACTTCAGGCGGCAGGAGTCGTGTCCCCCCCCGAGGGTTCTAAGCCTAGAGAAGTTCTGATTCGTAACCCCGAAGAAGTGTTTGGGAATGCCCCGAGTGAGGTTTAAGTCCAAAAAACGGCAAATATGAAGTTAATTGGTGAAATTATCAAAGAGAGTCGTATTAAAAAGAAACTTTCAAGAGAAAAACTTGAGAAGTTGACGAAGATTAAAAAAGAGTTTATCGAAAACTTAGAAGAAAACCGTTGGGAAGCTTTGCCCGAATATCCCGTGGTTGTCGGGTTTGTCAAAAGTATTGCGTCTAACCTCAATCTTGAACAAAAGAATTTGACGGCCCTTCTTAGACGCGATTATCCTCCCAAAGTTCTTAAAATTAACCCAAATCCTGACGTTTCTGAAAAATTTACATGGGGTCCGAAGCTCTCCTTTATTACAGGAATTAGTCTTGTTTTTATTATTATTGTAGGCTATCTTATTTTTCAATACCTGAGTTTTATAAAACCTCCCAACCTTTTAATTGAAATTCCGGAAGAAGGGCAAGGGGTTGGTCAGGAGAAGTTGACTGTAAAGGGAAAAACTGATCCCGATGCGGTGGTTTTAGTTAACAATCAGCCGACAATTGTTGGCGAGGACGGTACTTTTGAAACAGAGATAGAAATCTTTGAAGGAACGGGGGAGGTGGTCGTTGTAGCAAAATCCAGATCTGGAAAAGAAACTGTGGTTGCGCGTAAAATAAAACCAGAGTTAAGACAGTAAATTCGAAATCCTAATTTCTAAACGCAAAATAAATTACAAATTCAAAGTTCTAATGTTTCAAACGTTTAGAATTTAGTATTTAGTGCTTGGGATTTCCAAGCGGAGCTTGGCTTATGGATGGTGTACAAAAACTCTTGGCAGTTGTTATAGTTGCCCTGACGGCGCTTCTCGTTATTGTAGGAGTTCAAGTGCTTTTGGTCATCATAGATTTACGGCGGGGCATTAAAAGGCTTAACAATATTTTGGAAGACGCAATTTTGGGGGGAGGTTTGATAAGGCCCGAGAAACTGACAGGTATAATTGAACTTTTCGGCAGAAAAAGGAAGATGGAAAAAAGAGGTCAGGGGGATGTTCACGAACCAATGCCTCCAAATGAATAACAGACTATTCAATATTTTCTTCTAGATTTAGCTTCAAATTGAGAATATAATTGAAAGCCATGACGTCAAGAGATTTAGTTCAAAAATATTTTGATTTTTTTAAGGATAAGGGACATGTTGTTATTCCTTCTGCGCCCTTAGTTCCGGAAAACGATCCTTCAGTCCTTTTCACTACAGCCGGTATGCACCCTCTTGTCCCATATCTTTTAGGGGAAGAACATCCTTCTGGAAGAAGACTAGTTGATAATCAAATATGTCTTAGAACTGATGATATAGATGAGGTTGGTGATACTTCTCACCACACTTTCTTTGAAATGCTGGGAAACTGGAGCTTGGGAGATTACTGGAAGAAAGAGGCAATAGAGTGGTCTTATGAATTTTTAACAAAAGAGCTCTCTTTGGACCCCAATAAACTTTGGATAACCTGTTTTGAGGGTGATAATGATGCGCCAAAAGATACGGAATCATCAGAAATTTGGGAAAAAGTCGGGATTCCAAAAGAGAGGATAGTATTTCTTCCCAAAAAGGACAATTGGTGGGGGCCTGCCGGTCTTACCGGTCCTTGCGGTCCTGATTCCGAAATGTTTTATGATACTTCGGGAAAATCTCATGGCACGAAGTGTAGACCGGGAGATAAATGTGGGAGATTTTTTGAAATCTGGAATGACGTTTTTATGCAGTATAATAAAACCGAAGAAGGAAAGTATATTCCATTGAAGAACAAGAATGTTGATACTGGAATGGGAGTAGACAGAACTACGGCCATACTTCAAGGGTTTGACGACGATTATAAAGTATCGGACTTATGGGGAAAGATACTTTCTTCTACAGAAGAAACTACAAAAACCAATTATCAAGGCGATAACAAAAAGGCGTTGAGAATTATTGCAGATCATGTTCGTGCAGCAGTTTTTGTTTCTAGCGAAGGGGTTTACCCGTCAAATAAAGAAAGAGGCTATATTTTGCGGAGATTAATTAGAAGAGCAGTTAGGTATGGAAAAATGTTAGGGACTGATGAACCGTTTCTAACTCGAATAGCAGCCGCGGTGGTTAATAATTATGGTAAATACTACCCGTTACTTTCAGAAAAGAAAGACGGGATAGAAGAGATAATTAAAGACGAAGAGGAAAAATTTAGTTTAACTTTAGACAGAGGTCTTAAAGAAATTGACAAATTTGAGAAATTGGATGGGAAAAGAGCTTTCTTTCTCTACGAATCTTATGGTTTTCCACTAGAGCTGACAGAAGAAATTGCCAAAGACAGGGGGCAGGAAATAGATCAGAAAGTTTTCGAGAAAGAATTTAGTAAACATAAGGAGTTATCAAGAACAGCCTCGGCAGGAATGTTTAAAGGCGGATTGGTTGATGCGAGTAAAGATGTTACAAAACTTCACACTACTACACATCTACTTCACGCTTCTTTAAGAAGAGTGTTAGGTGAGCATGTTGCCCAAAAAGGCTCAAATATTACATCTGAAAGACTTCGTTTTGATTTTTCTCATGCACAAAAGCTGACAGATGCAGAAATTAAAAAAGTAGAGGATCTAATTAACGAGCAGATAAAAAAAGACTTGTCAGTATCTTTTGAAACCAAGGGTTTGGACGAAGCAATCGCGGAAGGAGCACTTCATTTTTTTGCCGAAAAATACGGAGAGAGGGTTAAGGTTTATACGATTGGTGAACCTTCGACAAGCTCAGGACCTCCTTTCAGCCGTGAAGTCTGTGGTGGGCCCCACGTAACACACACCGGTGAGATTGGGCGTGTTAGAATAAAGAAACAAGAGAAAATTGGAAGTGGTCTCATTCGAATATACGCAGTATTAGATTAGAATAGAAAAGAATTATTTAACAAGGACTCTCTAAAAACTCTAAACTCTAAATCCGAAATCCTAAACAAATCTAAAATTAAAAATTACAAATCAAAAACGTTTTGGATTTGGATATTAGAACTTGATAATTTGTTTCGAATTTAGAAATTAGAATTTAGGATTTGATAACGTATGGATTTGAAAAGTTTACTGCCCACCAAAGGTAAGGATAACGAAAAAGAGTACTTTTGGTCACTCGTAATAGAGCCCGGTTGGGTTCAGGCTGGTATTTGGAGGATTGAAGGAGAGAAATCCCAGATAATGTTATCAAGCCCCCCCTTCTCTTGGGAAGTTGACGAAGACCTTGTTCAGGCAGTAGATAACGCACTCTCCTCCGCAATACAAGGATTTCCTGAAGATTTAAAAGAGCCCACGAAAACTGTTTTCGGGGTTCCCTCCAACTGGGTAGGGGGCGGACAGATAAAGGGCGACCATCTTGAGAAAATAAAAATTCTTTGCAGCGAATTAACACTTACCCCGATTGGATTCGTGGTAATTCCCGAGGCTATTGCTCACCTCACAAAATCCGAGGAAGGAACGCCGCTTAACGCCATAGTTTTGGGAGTCTACAAAGAAAGCTTAGAGATAACTCTTTTTAGACTGGGAAATCTTGGAGGAAGTTCTCAGGTTGCAAGGAGTGTATCTATCATCGATGATGTTTCCGAAGGGCTGGCACGTTTTGGGGAAGGCGACACGCTTCCTTATCGGATTCTTATTTACGACGGACGAGAGGGAGAATTGGAGGAGGTACGCCAGGCGCTTCTCAAAGTAAACTGGGAAGACTTTGGCAATTTAAAGTTTTTACATACCCCCAAGATTGAACTTGTTGATACCCAAAAGAAAGTCTACGCAGTCTGCTTGGCCGGTGCATCGGAGCTTGCCAATGTTACCAGTATTGAGGTTGTAAAAGAATCTGACGAAAAGGAGGAGGGTAAAGAACTGGGTTCTTTTGATAAATTTTTACCGGCCGAAGAAAGTTCGCCCGAGGAATTGGGTTTTGTAGTTGGTAAAGATATTACCCAGGAGAAAAATATAGCTTCGGATGAGGAGACGGTGCAGGCGGTAAACATACCAGGGGAAGAGAATATTTCTGAAATGCACGAGAACGTCGGACCGGTTGTCGAAAAAACCAAGGGAGAGTTATTATCCTTTACAAAAAGCCCTTTAAAATTTCTTGATAGTATAAAGACGGGCGTTTTGTCTATCGGGACTTGGCTAAAATCAACGAAGTCACAAATTGGTATGCCTGGACAAAGGAAATCAGCCGTTAAGCAAACTTTTACCTTTGGTTTTGGATTTTTAGTTCTGTTTCTCCTTTTGGGCTTTTTATTTTGGTGGTTTTACCCTAAAGCTGAAGTCAGCATTTACGTCTCCCCACAAAAACTGGAGGAAAAATTCGACATAAAGGTTGACACCAAAGTGGACGCCTCGGATACCTCACAAAAGGTTCTAAAGGGCGAAATTTTGGAAGCAACAGTTAGCGGTGATAAAACTAAGAATGCAACGGGAACTAAAACCGTAGGGGATAAAGCCAAAGGCGAAGTGACTTTGTATCGAGTTGGGACTGAATTAAAACTTTCCTCGGGTACAATCTTGTATGGACCGGAGGGCTTGAAGTTCTCTTTGGACAAAGAAGTGACGATTGCAAGTGGAAGCGCAGGAAGTGTCGGAACAACTAAAACTAGCGTTATCGCTGAAGATATTGGGGCCCAGTATAACCTGGCAGGGGGAACGACCTTTGGCGTTGGCAACTATTCAAGCAGTGATTTGGAGGCCAAGAACGAATCGTCTTTCTCCGGTGGAAGTAGCCGCGAAATAACGGCCGTGTCCTCGGATGACCAAGAAGTTTTAGAAGAAGATTTGAAAGAAGAACTGGTTCAAAAGATAAAAGAAGAATTTCTTAAAAAGATCTCGGCCGAAAAGCTAATTCTGGAAGAATCTCTTGCTGCCACCCCTTCTTCCCGAAACTTCAGTAATAAAGTTGGCGACGAGGCAGAAACTCTCAAGCTTTCCTTAGAGCTTGAAGCAAATGCCGTCAGCTTAAACAAAAGTGAACTGGTTCAGCTTGCGGAAGAGGTTTTAAAGGATAAAATTCCTCGGGGTTTTGTCTTAAGAGGAGAACAGATAGAATTTGATTTTGTTTTGGAGGGGGAAGAAAAGCGAGTTTATGATTTTGAGGTGCGAGTAGTCGCGAACCTTCTTCCCGAAGTGAAATCTGAAGAGATTGTCAAAAAGATAAGGGGGAAATATCCGAAGTTAGCCGAGGAATATCTAAATCAGGACGTTGCTGGCTTTGTAAGGGCAGAGATAAGGATTAGACCGATTTTACCGGGAAAATTAAAGACCTTACCCCACGTGGCAAAGAATATTGAAATAGAAGTGGCAGCAGAGAGATAAACCAAGCATGCGCTTGGAAATTCTAAATAAATTCCAATTTTCAAATCAAAATGTTTCAAACAAAACAGACTCTAATTAAATGTTTGGAATTTTGGAAATTGAGTTTTTGTTATTGTTTAGAATTTAGGATTTAGAAATTAATTTTTATGTCTCAAAAACTTATTATCAAAGTCTGTGCTGTCGTAATGGGTCTTTCAGGAGTAGTTATTCTTTTTTCTACTCTTTTTCCAATAGTTTCCTATGAGTGGGAGTCTGCAAGGAATTACCCCACCCTAATCAGTCCTTTAGTTGATAAAGAAACCGCAAGTTTTAAATTTTCCAAAAAGGACTACACGAAAGTAAGTAACTGGTTTGAAGGAGGGGCTGGAGAAGAAAGTATTTCTCGTGAAGTAAAATATTTTACGATTTCCATTCCCAGGCTTGATATCGAAAACGCGACAGTTGCAATTGGAGGTGAAGACCTATCTAAGAGCCTAATTCAGTTTAGCGGAACCGCCGTTCCAGGCAAGACTGGAAATACGGTAATTTTTGGTCATTCTATACTTCCCATTTTTTACGACCCAAAAAACTATTTAGCGATTTTTTCGACCCTTAATAAATTGAAGAAAGAAGATGGGGTGTATGTCGACTACGACGGGATTTCCTATAAGTATAAGGTTGAGGATATGTTTGAGGTAAGACCAAGCGACACGCAGATTTTAGAGCAAAATTCGGGTGATTCTTTCTTAACTCTTGTAACCTGTACTCCTCCGGGGGATCCCAGAAAACCGAAAAGACTAATCGTAAGAGCGCGTCTTATTCCTCCCGATCAAAAAAATGCGTATACTGGCAATTGATTACGGAAGAAAAAAAATAGGAATTGCAACGGCAACCACCATGCTTGCTGAGGTTTATGGCGTAATTCGTTCAGAATCTGTTGAAGAGGCTATTAAAAAACTGAGGAATGTAGTTGAAAAGGAAAGCATCAATAAGATTGTTGTCGGTGTTTCGGAAGGAAAAATGGCAGAGGAAACCAAGGCTTTTGCAAAGAGATTAAAGAAAGAATTGAAACTTCCAGTTACCCTACAGGATGAAACTTTATCGACAAAACTAGCACAAAGTCTTTCCATAAATGCTGGAATAAAAAGGAAAAAGAGGAAAGAGTTTGAAGATGCTTACTCCGCAGCCATTATACTTCAGGATTATCTTAACCTTCGAGGAAAAATCTGATATTGACTTACTCCAAACAAAATGCGAAGATTCTAATATGATCAGAAAAAGTTATAAAGGCAGGGTAATGTACACACTTACTAAGAAAGAGTGCGAGAGGCTTTTTAAGGCTGAAAAAGAAGCCAAGAAAAATACTTATCCTGATGCTAACTCTGGTTTTGCTGTTGCTTTAATGACTAAAAAGGGAAATGTTTATACAGGGGTTTCTTATATCTCAGATACCGATACTCTTACAATGCACTCTGAGGCAACTGCATTAGCTCACGCTGCAATTCATGGAGAAAAAGAAGTTCTTGCAATAACAGGACCGAATTGCCACATCTGTAAACAGCTTATTTATGAAAGTAGTTTGCGGTCTGGTATTGATGTAGTCATAATATTTAAAGAAAACGGAAAGATAAAACAGATCCCAATTTCCGAAATGATGCCTTATCCTTGGCCTAAAAGAAGTTTTCAAAAGAAATTGGAGAAAATAAAAGATGAGAAATTCAAGAAGAGAGGTGAGATGAATGTTTAAAAATTTTGGAAATTGTTTATTGGTTGAAAATCTTGAAAAGTCGCTCGAGTTCTACAGAGATAAACTAGGGATGGAAATTGGTAGTCAAGATGGGAAATTCGTCTCCTTTAAAGGAATTCCATTTGCTGTATTTCAAAAAGACGAAGCGACCGCTATGTTTTCCAAAGAACATATGGGCAGTGGAGGCGGAGTTATACTGGCTTTTCAAGTTGATGATTTAAACAAGGCTTATGGAGAGTTGAAATCAAAGGGTGTTGAATTTTTCGAGGGTCCCAAAGAAACATCTTGGGGACAGAAGGTTGCTTATTTTAAAGACCCAGATGGAAATATTTGGGAAATGTCAGAACCTTTTGAGGAGAAATAAAACTTACCTTTAAGGGGTAACCCCTGCAAGGTAATTCTAGCTGAACGTACCAAGGTGTATATAGTATAGTAATAGATAAGATTTCATTGTGAAGAAAATCCTTTTTGCAACAACCAACCCGCACAAAAAAGAAAGGTTCCAAGCTTACTTCCGCAGTTTAGGATTGAACGTATTAAGCTTTTCTGATCTTAATATTAACATCAATATAAAAGAAGAAGGCAGGACTCCTGAAGAAAATGCAAAAATAAAAGCAATGGCAGGATTCAAGGCATCTAAAATTCCTACCTTCGCAGTAGACTACGGTCTTTATATAGATAAATTCTCAGATGATATGCAACCAGGACTCAATATTCGAAGAATACACAAAGACGAAAGGGCGGTTTCTGATGAAGAATTGCTCGACCACTTCGTTAGAGAGCTAGAAAAAGTTGGAGGAAAAAGTAAAGGAAACTGGATTAGTGCAATTGCTTTGGTAACGGACAACAAGTTTTTTAGTGAAAGTTTTTCCGGCTGGTCATTTTTCACTGCAAGGAAAAGCCCCAAAATGACACCCGGCGAACCCCTGAATTCAATTCAAGTCGACCCAAAATCCGGAAAATACTTTACCGATCTTACTAAAAAAGAGTGGATTAACTTACAAGAAGCGAGGGAGAAAGGTTATATAAAATTCATGAAAAAACACCTAAAAAGGATCAACCCTTAAAAGTCTTACCTTATGGGGTGGATATAATTATGAACAAAACTTTTGCAATATCAATTCCAGAAAAATCGAAGCCGTATAATTTTGATTTTTTCTTAACTCATTATGTTTTTGCGCCCTGGGTAGTTGAGGGAAAAGAGCTTGTACGACTGTTCAAGCTTGACTCTGGAAAATTTGTTTTGGTGAGAGTGGGTTTTAAATCTACAACTGTCCACCTCGGGGGAGTCATGGCTTCTGCTTCGCGTCAGCCTGCCACCACCCGAGGTGCCTCTGGCGCATTAATAATTACTCTTAAATCAAAAACAAATCTTACTGATGAAGAGCAGAAAAATATGGTTGATTTAATCTCGTGGATTTTTGCAGTTGATGAGGACGTTAGAGAATTTTACGAGGTTATATGTCAAAAAGATCCAGTTTTAAAAGCTGCATCAGAAGAAATTTACGGAGCACACTTACGAACCGACCCTTATGTTTTTGAGTCGGTTTTGGGAGTAATTCTTGCCCAAAACGTTTTCTTTAAAAGAATTTATGAAATGCAAAGGCTTCTATGTGAGAAATTCGGAGAAAAACAAAAATTCAATGGCAAAACTTACTATACATTTCCTAGTCCTAAAAGATTGGCAAAAGCAAGTTTGGAAGAGATAAGGGCATGCAAGGTCGGCTACAGAGATAAATATATAAAAGGTGTTGCTGAGAAAATTGTCAAAGAAAAAGTAAACCTTGACGATTTAAGGAATTTAAAGGATGTTAATAAAATTCGAGAAAAACTAATCGAGTTTCCCGGAGTGGGTCCGTATACAGCTGATTTGACAATTGGTATAGGATTTAGGCTTCCTACATTCCATCTGGATCTATTTAGCAGAGAAGCTCTTTATCAATTTTACTTTAATGGTAAGGTTGTTCCAGATGAGGAACTTAGAGCTTTTGCAGATGAACGTTGGGGTGAGTGGAAACATCTTGTAATGCTTCTTCTTACAACAAACACAGACTTGTGGGCAAAAGAGTTGGGAAAGCCCTTCCGCCTCAAATCCGGAGCAAAAAGCATCTAAGTGCTTCTTGACTTAATAATTGGACTTAGCTAATCGACACAACTTATGCAAATGGCAAATATTCATGAAGCAAAAACCAATCTTTCAAAACTTATCGAGAAGGTTCAGAAAGGCAATGAGGTGATAATCGCCAAAGCCGGTAAGCCGGTTGCTAAACTTGTTGCTTATAAAAAGAAGCTGAAACCTCGCAAGCTTGGTTTATGGAAAGGAAAAGTTTGGGTCTCCCCTGATTTTGATGAGGAGAGTGAAGAAATAAATAAACTTTTTTACGGCGAAGACGAATAACGGTGAAAAATAACTTTCTTCTAGATACGCATGTTTTTATATGGGCAATGGAGGAGAGTAAACGTCTCTCTCAAGATATTAAAGATAAAATCATAAACCCCAGAAACAAGATTTTTATAAGTGTAGCAACAGTTTGGGAGATAGTTATAAAGAAGGCAATTTAACAGATTAGATTAAATTTTGACATAGAAACTTCAATTAGAAATGCGGGTTTCGAAGTTGTTCCCATTAAATTACCCCACGCATTGGGGGTTGAAAAGCTACCCCTTCATCATAGAGACCCTTTTGATAGGGTTTTAATATCCCAGGCAAAAGCGGAAAATCTGATACTTATTACTGCCGATAGGAAAATTTGGAAATATAGGATCAAAATATTAAGAGCCTAAATTTCAGTTCTTGAAACAGGCAATCCATGTTATACTTTATTAATGCTGAAAAATGTAATTGCTCCGATTCAGGCTTGGCTACTTTCCCAGGGAAGGTGTGTTGCCGACGGACAACCATTGGACGCGGCTAAAAAGGAAAAGGAAAAGAACGGTAGCTACAAAGTGACACACTCCTGTGGCCGTATTTATATTTACGATTCCAAAACCAAAAAATATAGAAGAGCTTTACTAGAGGAGGTCTAGTTTCCGACTCTGAAATCCCCAGTGAAAAAATTTTTAATTCCAGGAATATTACTTTTAACCTTGTTTATTTCCCTTGTGGGCGGGATATTTTGGTGGAAGTGGAATTCCAGACCAATATCGGATGATAAAACTCCAATTAGAATTGTGATTCCTCGCGGGAGATCGGCGGCTCAGGTGGCGCAGGAATTATATAGAAAAGGGTTAATAAGAAGTCCTCTGGTATTTAAATTCTATGTACAGTTAACCGGTAAAGCAAAGAATATTCAAGCAGGTGAGTTTCAGTTGTCACCTAATTTATCCATTCCCGAGATTTTAGAAATGTTTTCCAAAGGGCCATTGCAATTATGGGTAACTGTGCCTGAAGGACTTAGGCGGGAAGAGATTGTCGGACGCTTTATAGAGGGTTTAGAAATGCAAGGGATACAGGCCGAAACCTTCGGTCAGGAATTTTTAGAGTCTTCAGAAGGCAAAGAAGGCTTCCTCTTCCCCGATACGTATCTTTTTCCCAGAAACGCAACCGCTTCCGCCGTTATCAAAGTAATGAACCAAACCTTTGAAAAAAAGATTGATGAAGACTTAAGAGGCGCCATTGCCAAAAGTGACTTTACACTTGAAGAAATAATAACACTGGCATCAATTATAGAGAGGGAGACGAAAACTTCGGAAGAAAGACCGATAGTAGCCGGAATTTTTATGAATAGGATTGATATTGGAATGGGGTTACAGGCCGATGCGACGGTTCAATACGCAGTGGCTAGTGCCAAGTGCCTAATGCCTAGTGCCTGTAATAATTGGTGGCCGATTTTAACTAAAGAAGATTTACAAATTGATTCTCCTTACAATACTTATAAATTTAAGGGTTTGCCTCCTCTTCCGATTGCAAATCCGGGACTTTCGTCTATAAAAGCGGCAATTTATCCGGAAGATTCAGACTATTTTTATTATCTTCATGATCCTGATGGAAAAATCCACTACGCAAAAACCCTTTCCGAACACAACGAGAATGTGAGGAAGTATTTAGGGAAATGAAAAGAGTTTGACAAATATCGTAGAAAGTTTATATAATACCAACAATTGAAAAATTGAAAAGCGTTTGCACTGGAGTCGCGATCCAGGACCCTCCTTCGCTGAAGACTACGAAGGGGAACGCTGCAGGCAAAAATGCCTGACGGGAGCACCCGTAACAGTACTAGAGAGTGTCGGAAACGGAGCTCTTGAATAACGAGAGTTATTTATTCAAGTTTCTCCCGACATTAGTCGGGATTTTTGATGGATAAATAACTAAAGAAGGGTGGTACGGCGTAATTAGAGACGCCCCTTCAGTTTCTGAAGAAATTCGGAGATTGGAGGGGCGTTTTTTGTTGAGTATGTGCTTGTAGCTCAATGGAGTTAGAGCGCGGGACCGCAGATCCCGAGGTTGGAGGTTCGACTCCTCCCAAGCCACCGAGAAAGAAGATTACTATTATGACACAAGAATCTGAAATATATATTGGTATATCAGAGAAAGAGCTTGCCGCTTCGAAAGCGGAATTTGAGCTTGAATTAGAAGGAGAGTTAACAGCGCCTTATACAGAAATGTATTTGGGGCAGCTGTATGCTGCCATTGGAGAGGTTAATTCACCCGCTGAATTTATCAGAAAGGGGGAAGAACTTCACCACAAGATTGCTCATGATGTTTATGGGCCACTTATTTTAGGATGTGCTCAATTTATGGGTCAATACCTTTCTAGCGCGGGTATTGAGGGAAATGTGTACTACGCCCTAAGGGATGCAAAACCATTAATGACGGCAGCAGTACATGTTATGCCATCCTTCGGTTTAAATCCAGTTGGGATATACATAAACAGACCACTATGCGGGATTGGAGATGAGATTAATCCAGAAGTAGTACCAAATGGAGACATGACGGCAATGACCAAAAAATATTTAGGTCAAAATGGCGCTTTAGGTCAGGAAAAAGTTGGTTGGGTAGATGCTGGGTGTTGGGGAACAGTCCCATTGGTTTTAAAAATGCATCATTTTCAGGCGAAGGATTACTATCCAGTTTTTTTCTATTCTCATAACCCCGAAGTTCCTGACTACCTTCACCAGCTATCTGGGGGAACTGGAGTATCAGAAGAAGCTTTAAATTGTATGAATGATTCGTTGGAATGTCTTTTCCCATCTCCTGTAAGAAGACCGCTCTTATTAGTTGAGCAATGCGGGCAAGTAGTACCTAAGCTTAAACCCTCATCAGTTCTTTCGCAAAAATGGGGAGAAGCGGCTCTTGGAGGAATAGCACAGTATGCTCAGGAAAAATCTGGTCAAGGTATTACTTTTACCGAGCAGCAAGATGCACTCGAGACTTTTCTTGCAAAAATCGAACAAAGTAAACAAGGTATTTGGTCTGGAACGTTATGGCAGTCTACTCCAATTTGGTCGCAAGGTGAAGATTTTCTGGCAAAATATCCGAAAGGATTATTTGGAGTATAGATATGTCTAAGGACTTTGAACCAATTCCATCAGAAATACTATTTTTAAAGGAGAAAATTTTTTCTTATGGATGCCACGTGTTTTTTGACATTGACGGAACAATCAAGGGTTCTTATACACCAGAAGCCCCTGCTGGATTCGATCCCAAACTACCCTATTTGTTAGCAACACTAAATGATATTCCTGGTATTTCAGTTGGGGTATGTACTTCCCAGTCGCCAAAAGAACTTCATTCATTTCTTTTAAGAATGGATTCTGTTATTGATGGCAAACTTTTGAATGGACTTTCTGTTCTCGAAGACGGTCATATCCTCGTAGAAAGTGGATCGTATATGCTTACTGACTACATTAAACTTATTTCTCCAGAAGCTAAAAAACAGATAGATACTTTGAAAGCAGAGTTAAAAAGACTTTGGATTCCAGCCGATGACACTCAATTAGCTAAAGATGGTTGGGGATTTTTCCCAGGAGTAGTAACTCCTGTGGCCCTACCTGAGGGTAAATATCAAGGTGCGGTCACAATGAGTGTGTGGGAGAGGGGTCCCGATATTAATAATCCTAGCTATCAAGGACAGTATGAACCCGTAGCCGCTTTTGTATCTCAATTGGCGCAAAATTTAGGAACAGACTTAGTCGAATGTAAAGAGGCGGGTAACGGAACTCTAAGAATTGTAGAGCAAGGAAAATCTAAAGAATCTGCACTTGCCACCTTGGCTAATCAAGGGATTATAGAACTTAAAAATACGGTTTATGTCGGTGATGGATTAAATGATATTGCTCCTGCTCAACTTGTCACAAGCCACGGAGGAGGGTTGGTTGCAGTATCTAATGCTATTCCTGAACTGAAGGTAATGGCAACTTATAATACTAAAAATCAGTTTAGTCATGGAGTTGTAGAAACGCTCAGTTTAATTTTATTAAGTTAATACCATGTTTACAGATATTTTCCCAAGAAAAAAACCAATTATAGGAGTTGTTAGACTTTTACCTCTACTTGGTTATAAGGATTATCCAGGAATTGAGAAAATAACCGAGGCTGCACTTTCTGATATTCAAAAGCTTGAAAAAGCTAGCTTTGATGCTGCTTTAGTTGATAACCATACTCATCCACACGTGGTTAAATCGACTCTTGAAATGACAGCATCGTTTGCTGTGATTATGCATCAACTGGTAGAAAAGTCGAAAATTCCTATCGGAGTTCAGTTTTTAATTGACGATCCTGCAGCGTCATTGTCCATAGCCAAAGTAAGCGGGGCCTCCTTTATAAGAACAGATTTTTTTGTAGATAAAGTCAAGACTGAATATGGAGTTATGAAACCAGAAGCAAAACAGATAGTTTCTTATAGAGAGAAGATTTTTGCAGAAAATATTTTAATTCTTGCTGATGTACAGGTGAAACATGCTGAAATGTTGGATAAGAAAAAAAGCATATCAACTTCAGTCAATCAGGCTTTTTCAGCTGGAGCAGATGCAGTAATTGTAACAGGTTCGTGGACAGGTATTGCTCCAGAACTTGAAAAACTAACTAAAGCTAAAAAAGTGGCGGGAAAAAATCCTGTATTAATTGGTAGTGGTCTTAATATAGAAAATTCAAAAGAGCTGTTAAAGATCTCTGATGGAGCTTTAGTTGGGACTGCAATTAGAAATGAATCTAGGATTAGTTTTCCTAAGGCAAAGAAACTAATAGAACAATTAAAAAAAAATTTAAAGGAGGAAAAAATGGCAAATAATGAACTAGAAGGTTTTAGGCTAATTGACCTTCAGTCATTCCTAGACTTTGAAGAAATGAAGAAGTTTTGGGAAGAAAAAGGTATTTCAGGTGTTCATTTTGGTATCTCTGGACACATGAATTTAACTTGGTATGGCCAAAAAGATGGGGAGGAAGTGGTATGTCAGTTTGGACCGTCGCTCCAACCTTACCAAGGTTCGGACTTGCAAGGAAAGGAATCCTATGGTTATTTTCATCCTGAGAAATATGTTCGGGCTAAAGAAGTATGTAAGACGGCAAAGGGAGCGGGAATTCCTTGTCCAGATATAAATGAGGCTGGGTACGAGTCTTCTTTGACAAGAGCATGGTGTATTACCCAAAAGGCTAATGGGGAGAATCTAGATAATTATTGGGGTGAAATGGAAGAAGTTGGTAAACTAAAGGTATTACATGAGTTTGGAGGGTTTTTAGGAAAATTACACTCTATACCAACGAATGCTCACACTATACAACCAGCTGATTGGTATAAAACTAGGTTTGATCAAATTTCACACAATTTGCAGATTTTGGGAATTTATCAACATGAAGAACTATCTGTAATAAAAGCAGTAGTTTTACCGCCTTTAATCAAAAACTGGTTGCCTTCAAAATTTACATTAACTCACGGTGATCCGTTACAAAAAAATATTTTTATTGATACTGAAAAAGCGAAAATTACAGATGTTATCGATTGGGAGACAGCAGGAATTGGAAATCCTTGGGCTGACGCAGTTTTGGGAGCATGGTGGATGTCGGGAGAGTGTGGCGGGAGCGAAAAAGAATATGAAGCCTTTATAAATGGTTATAACCATGGTTTATCTGATAAAATGTTATTACTTGATATAAATGCTGCAAAACGAATGAACCCGTATTTGGATGTCTTGTGGTACTTAAATATTCTTTGGGTGAGATCACTTGTGGGTGATAACTCGCAAACTGAAAGAAGAAAGGGTATGGTCGAAAAGATATTAAATGAGTTAAATTAACTTTAATGGATAATATAAAAGTGGCGCTAATCAAACCGACAATTAAATATTCCGATTTGGAAAAATAGGATATCAGGGTTGGAACTATTGAAGAAGTAATCGATATCGAAAAGTCGGATAAGTTGGTTAAGCTGATAGTCAATTTCGGCGATCACAAAAGGCAAATTATTGTCGGACTCAAAAAAGAACGGGAAAACTCCAAGGAGATTGAGGGTAAACAAGCTTTATTTGTTGTTAATCTGGAACAAGGGGAAATAATGGGTGAAAAATCTGAAGGAATGCTTTTTGATATTGGTTATGCCGATCAAATCACACCCGTATTGGCAATTCCCGAGAAATCTGTCCCCAACGGAGTACGAGCAGGTTAGAATTTAAGTTAAAAGATATCTTATGCGGGGCTTGACCCCAGAATAACACTTACTTCCTCCCTGGGTTACCGTACGGTACCCGGCGCCGCGCCTGCCAAAGTCTTGGATGGCGGGCAGGTCGGAAGAGCGTGTATTCGGGGTCTGCGCCACAATCAGTTTACATGATTGTGGCTTGACATCTTGACTTGGTAGGTTATAATCCACCATAGGCGTACAGAGTACGTTTGTTTTTTTTCGTTCCCAACCTAAATTATATATCCAAAGTAGATTCTTTGGGTATATTTGGTTAATATCGCATTTAGCTGGATAAAAATCCTCAAATGGTTGCTAAAAGAAGAAATTTTGGAAGAGAAGAAAAGAATCTTCCTGAACTAGACTTATCACTCGTTCAGAAAGAGAGCTGGGAGTGGTTTTTGGAAGAGGGGATAAAAGACGAGCTTTCTGAAATAAATCCTATAGACGATTTCACCGGTAAAAATTGGCAACTTGTCCTTGAAGATCCTGAGTTAGGATTAGCAAAGATAACCCCCAGAGTTTGTTCGGAAAAGGGCCTTACTTTTTCTGCACCTCTTAAAATAAAAGCAACATTAACAAGCAAAAGAACCGGCGAAAAAAGAACCCAAGAGGTATTTTTAGGTGATTTACCCCAAATGACATCAAGGGGAACTTTTATAATCAACGGGGTTGAAAGAGTGGTTATTAATCAAGTTGTCAGAAGTCCTGGGGTATACTTTTCGGGGGAACTTGATGCTTCAACCGGTCGTATGCTCCACTTTGCCGAAGTGCGTCCTATGCGTGGATCTTGGCTGGAATTCGAAGTTGATAGAAACGATATCATTTCAGCCCGCATTGACAGGAGAAGAAAAGTTGTCGCCACCGCACTCTTAAGGGCAATGGGCATTGAGTCTGACGGGGAGTTAGTTGATCTTTTTAAAGACCTGGACACGAACGAGCACCATAAGTATCTTGTCTCAACATTGGAAAAAGATCCTTCAAAGTCCAGTGAAGAAGCGCTTCTGGAAATCTACCGAAAGATGAGACCCGGAGAGCCCTCTCTATTAGAAAACGCAAAAACTCTCTTTGATGGACTTTTTTTTGATTCCAGGAGGTATGATTTGGGAAAAGTAGGACGTTTCAAGATAAATAAAAGGCTTGGTTTAAATCTTGTAAATGAAAAAACAAACTGGGTTTTAACCCGTCAAGATGTAGTAGCCACAATCTCTTATCTAATTGGCTTACAAAATGGTAAGGGGGCTGTTGATGATATTGATCATTTGGCTAATAGACGCCTCAGACGCGTAGGCGAGCTTGTTTCGACAAATGCTTTTAGGGTCGGCCTGTTGAGGCTCGAGCGGTCGGTAAAAGAGAAAATGAGTTTAATTTCTCCTGATGATAAGCCACTTCCGGCAAACCTGATTAATGCCCGGCCTCTTATTGCGGCCCTAAACGAGTTCTTCCGTTCCAATCAATTATCGACAATTTTGGACGACACGAATCCGCTTGCTGAAATAGATAATTTGAGGCGCGTTTCTGTTCTTGGCCCCGGAGGGATAAATCGTGAGAGAGCCTCGTTTTCGATTCGTGATGTTAACTCATCCCAATATGGAAGAATTGATCCAGTAAGAACCCCCGAAGGACCCAATATTGGTCTTGTCACATATCTTTCGCTCTACTGCCGGATTAACGAGTATGGTTTCATTGAGGCACCCCATAGAAAGGTCGAAAAGGTCAAGAGAAATGGCAAAGTTAGTGTAAAGATAAGTAACGAAATCGTTTATCTTTCCGCAGACGACGAGGAAAATTATTACATTACCCACTCCAACTTGAATATTGACGCACGAGGATATATAAAGGACAACAGGGTTCCATTTAGGCACAAAGGAACCGTTACAGAAGGACCGTTAGAACTTATTGACTTTGTTGATATCACGCCAAAGCAAGTTGTCGGCGCCTCTTCGTCCCTTATACCTTTTCTTTCGCATGACCACGGAAACCGTGCTCTTATGGGAGCAAATATGCAGTGCCAAGCAGTCCCCTTAATTTCTCCAGAATCGCCCTTGGTCGGAACCGGTATGGAGAAAGTTGTTGCGGAAGGTATGGGTAGGTTTGTAAAAGCGCTAACCGATGGAGAAATAACATATGTTGATTCTGAGAAAGTGGTGATGAGTGTGAGGAAGCCGATCGATTCACAAGAGATTCAAAACTCTGACGACATCGAGATTTCTGAGGGTGGGAAAAAGATTACTTATTATCTTACAAAATTTAAAAGAACCGCAAACTCGACTTGCTATAACCAAATAGTTGCTGTTTCTCTGGGGCAGAAGGTCAAAAAAGGAGATCTTCTTGCAGATGGGCCTGCGGTTTATAAAGGTGAACTTGCTTTGGGCAGAAACCTTACCATAGCTTATTGCTCTTTTGAGGGTTATGGATTCGAAGACGCTATAGTAATTTCAGACAGACTTATAAAAGAAGACCTTTTGTCTTCAATTCACATAGAAGAGTATGAGGCGGATGTTGTTGATACCAAATTAGGACAAGAGGAGCTGACCCGTGACATTCCAAATGTTGCCGAAACAGACCTTGCCAACTTAGCCGAAGACGGAATTGTTGTTAATGGGGCAGAGGTTGGTCCCAATGATATTTTAGTTGGCAAGATTGCTCCTAAGGGTGAAACCGAACTGACTGCAGAGGAACGCTTGCTTCGAGCCATATTTGGCGAGAAGGCTCGAGAGGTCAGAGATACGTCTTTGAGAGTCCCACACGGTGAGAGAGGGATAGTCGTCGATGTATCCATTTTGGATAGAGAAAAAGGAGACGAGTTGGGACCAGGCGTTCTTAAGAGGGTTATTGTTAAAGTTGCGCAAATGAGGAAAATTGCTGTTGGAGATAAAATAGCTGGTCGCCATGGTAATAAAGGAGTTATTGCAAAGATATTACCGGTTGCCGATATGCCTTACATGGCAGACGGAACTCCAGTCGATATCATAATTTCTCCATTATCGGTCCTTGCCCGAATGAATTTGGGTCAGCTTTTGGAGGCACATCTGGGTTGGGCTTTATCGAAGACCGACCAAAAAGCAGCAGTTCCTGTTTTTGAGCGAGTTCCTGAAAGCTTAATTATTGAAGAACTGAGGAGTGCCGGACTTCCCTTAAACGGAAAAACGCGACTTATTGACGGGAAAACAGGTGAAGCTTTTAAAGAAGATACCGTAGTTGGGGTTGGTTATATCTTGAAGTTAAAGCATATGGTTGAGGACAAGACCCATGCTCGCTCGACCGGCCCTTATTCTTTGGTGACACAACAACCTTTGGGTGGAAAAGCTCAAATGGGAGGTCAACGTCTTGGGGAGATGGAGGTTTGGGGACTGGAGGCACATCGCGCAGCCTATATTTTGCAAGAGATGTTGACCATAAAGTCAGATGACATTGTGGGAAGAGCAAGGGCATTTGAGGCTATAGTTAAGGGAGTCGATATTCCAGAAGCAACAATTCCCGAAAGTTTTAAAGTTTTGGTTAGAGAGCTTAATTCTTTGGGTCTTTTGATTATTGCTAAAGATGGTGTTTATAAAGATATCGAAGAAGAAGATGTGGGCAAAGCACAAGAGCTTGCGAAAATTGCTGGGGCCGAACTTGTCGCAACACGGGAGTTAGTCGCTGACCAAGGGCCGATGGAAGTAGAAGAAACAATAACTTAATAGACAAATATTACAAATATTCAAATAAACAAATAATAAATATATATTCCCCTCAATTTGTTTATTAGTTTATTTGTTTATTATTTTTTTATTTAAGCGAAGCGAATTATGGAACCATTATCTGGATTAAAAAATTTAACCGATTTCAAAAGTCTGATTATTCGTCTGGCTTCACCTGAGGATATTCGTGAATGGTCAAGAGGCGAGATTACTAAGCCAGAAACAATAAATTACAGGACTTTGAAGCCCGAGAAAGACGGGCTTTTTGACGAAAGGATTTTCGGGCCTACAAAAGATTGGGAGTGTTATTGTGGAAAATATAAAAGGATTCGCTATAAAGGAGTAATATGCGATAAATGCGGAGTTGAGGTGACTCAATCACGAGTAAGGCGCGAGCGTATGGGACATATTAGTCTTGCGTCACCCGCGGTGCACGTTTGGTTTTTCAAAGGAGCACCTTCAAAGATTTCTCTTCTTTTAGACGTTGCACCGAGAGCTTTGGAGCAAGTTATATATTTTGCGAGATATTTGATTCTCGAGGTCGATGAAAAAGGTAAAAAAAGTGCGATAACAAGACTTGAGGAAGCATTTAAAGGGAGAGAAAAGGAAATAAAACAGCTTTATGAGGAAAGAAGGAAGTTATTGAAGGCTAAGTTAGATGAAGAGAAGAAAAAAGTCAACAAAAAAGTCAAAGACAAGGAACAGCTGGCTCTCGTTCTCTCAGAGACAGATTTAGAGTTTCGTAAAAGAGAAACAGCTCAACAAGAGGAGGAAAAGCAAACTTTAGAAAGAACCAGGCAGCTTTTCGAAAATCTAATACTTTTGGTGAGAGGCTTAAAACGAATGGTCATACTTTCAGAGGAAGAATTCGATGAGTTGGCAAAATATAATGCAACAGATTTTTTTGAGGCGAAGATGGGTGCCGAGGCGGTTTCCTCTGCGATAGAAAAAATTAACCTTGAAGAATTGGCGGTTAATCTGCGAAAAGAACTGGAGATTACAAAAGGAAACACTTCTCGTTATATAAAACTGACTAAACAGCTGAAAATAGTAGACGGTATGCGAAAGTCGAAAATCAATCCTTCCTGGGTAGTTATTAAAGTTCTTCCGGTACTTCCACCTGATTTGCGACCAATGGTTCAACTTTCCGGCGGACGTTTTGCGACGAGTGACTTGAATGATCTTTATAGGCGCGTCATCAATAGAAATAACCGACTTAAACACCTTATTGAGTTGGGTGCGCCTGAGATAATCCTTAGAAATGAAAAAAGAATGCTACAGGAATCTGTTGATTCCTTGATCGATGCGTCGCAGCGAAAAGCTACGCGACGAGGTCGCGGAAGACAACCACTACGTTCTCTTTCGGATATGCTTAGAGGTAAGCAAGGTAGATTTAGACAAAACCTTCTGGGAAAAAGGGTTGATTATTCGGGGCGCTCTGTAATTATAGTCGGGCCGGACCTTAAACTTAATCAATGTGGGCTCCCTAAAGATATGGCGCTCGAGATGTTTAAGCCTTTCGTTCTCAGAGAAATGATTACCAAAGGCATTGCTCCGAATGTAAAATCCGCAAAAAATATGCTTGACAAGCGCCCCCCGGAAGTATTTGACATCTTAGACGAAATTACGAAAGACCACCCGGTTCTTTTAAACAGGGCCCCGACTCTTCATAAACTAAGTATCCAAGCCTTCTATCCTATTTTGATTGAGGGATCTGCCATAAGGATTCACCCGGCGGTCTGTAGCGGATTCAACGCAGATTTTGATGGCGATCAAATGGCAGTACACGTTCCTTTATCGATGAAGGCCATCGAAGAAGCCAAGAATTTGATGCTTCCCCAACACAATCTCTTAAGGCCTGCTGACGGAAGTCCAATAACAACGCCGGCCAGCAAAGAAATGGCGCTTGGGGTTTATTATCTTACGAGTATAGACCCAGATATTAAAGAATCAGAGACTATCTTTTCTGATAGCGAAGAGGCACTTTTTTCTTATCAGGCGGGTAAGACTGCCTTAAGGCAAAAAATTACGGTGAGAGTAAACGGGAGTTTGCTAGTAACGAGCGTTGGGAGGATTCTTTTTAACGAAATATTGCCTACCGGTTTTGATTTTGTAAACGAGGCCGTAACTTCTTCAAAGATTAAAGAAGTTTTTACCAAAGCATATACGAGTCTCGACAAAGAGGATGTAGTAAAGATGGTTGACGCAATAAAAGACCTTGGATTTTATGGGGGAACCATATCCGGACTTTCTTATGGAATCTTTGATTCAAAGATTCTTCCAGATAAGGAAAAACACCTTGAAAGGGCAGATAAGCTGGTTTCGGGGCATGAAAAGAATTTTAGTCAGGGGCTTATAACCAGCGAGGAGAAAAGAAGACTGAGTCAGCAGGTTTGGATCGAAATCACCGAAGAATTGGCGGATAAGACCTGGGATTTACTGGAGGAGACGAATCCGATAAAGGTCATCAGCAACGCAAAGGTTGGTCGTGTATCGCGAGATCAAGTAAAACAGCTTGCTGCAATACAGGGCTTGGTCGTAGATCCTTTGGGTAAAATTGTTGAACTTCCGATTAAGGCTAATTTTAAGGAGGGGCTTTCGGTATTTGAGTATGTGACAAGCTCGCGTGGAGCCAGAAAAGGGCTGATACGGCCTTAAAAACCGCAGACGCGGGTTACCTTACCAGACGCCTTGTGGATGTTGCCCACGACGTTATTGTGAGAAAAGAGGATTGCGGGACAAGCGATGGGTTTATGATAAAGAGTGGGAATCGATCTCGCTCGTTTGCACTAAGAATTTACGGAAGATTTGCAGCAGAAGACGTCAAAGTAAAAGACGGAGGAAAGGAGAAAACCATTGTTGTTAAGGGAGATGTTATCGACGAGGAAAAAGCCGGTCAAATTGATGCATCACGGATTGAGCAAGTATTAGTCTATTCGCCGATAACCTGCGCATCTCGTTATGGCATTTGTACCAAATGTTACGGATGGGATCTGGGCGACAAAAGTATCGTTGGGCTTGGGACTCCGGTTGGCGTAATTGCCGCGCAGTCCATAGGCGAACCCGGAACTCAGTTAACCCTTCGAACAAAACACTCGGGAGGCGTTGTAGGAATTGACGTAACCCAAGGACTACCAAGAGTTGAAGAACTTATCGAAGCGCGTACTCCCAAAATCATGGCTCCTTTGGCAGAAATTTCGGGCAAAGTCAGAATTGGAGAGACTGAAGAGGGTTGGAAACTGATTATTACCTCAGGAAAGACCAAACCCAAGGAGGAAAGAGAATATATAATTCCAAAAACGGTAAAGCTAACCGTAGCTGACAGAGAATTTCTTGAAGCAGGAACGCCACTTGCCGAAGGGTCGTTGGATATAAGAGAAATACTTTCAATTAAGGGACTAAGAGCCGCCCAGGAGTATCTTGTTCAGGAGATCCAGAAGGTTTATGAAAGTCAGGGAATCCCGATTCACGATAAACATTTTGAGGTAATAACCAGAAAAATGAGTGACGAGGTTAGAATCATAACTTCGGGTGATACCCCACTTCTTCCGGGAGAATTGGTAGAAAAAGCGACGTTCGAAGAGGAGAATGAGAAAGTTTTAGCAGCAGGAGGAGAACCGGCCAGTGCTCAGCAAGTAATCTTGGGAATAACAAGAAGAGCTTTGTTTACAGAAAGTTGGCTCTCCGCCGCCTCGTTCCAGATGACCACAGATATTCTTACAAATGCTGCGCTTTTGGGGAAAGAAGATAGGCTTTACGGTTTGAAGGAAAATGTGATTATAGGGCGTCTTATTCCGGTAACACCAGAAAGAGCAAGACTGAATATTGGAGATAAAATGCCCGAGCCGGAGGCGACTTAAGTTGCCCCAAACCTAAATTTTTTGTATAATTTCCAAGATTATGCCTACTGTTTCTCAACTTGTTCGTAAAGGAAGAAAAAGAATTGCCAAAAAAACCAAAAAGGCAGCTCTGCGGCGGTGGTTTAGTGCCAAAGACAGAAGATTTGGAGAGCACGCGTCTCCTTCCAAAAGGGGTGTTGTTCTACAAGTTAGAACAATGACTCCAAGAAAGCCGAACTCGGCCTTGAGGAAGGTCGCAAGAGTCAGGCTTTCCAATAAGCAGGAAGTTACGGCTTATATCCCGGGTGAAGGACACGAGCTTAGCGAACACGCTATTATTCTAATTCGTGGCGGGACGGTTAAGGATTTGCCGGGGATTAAGTATAAAGTTATAAGAGCTAAGTATGATACAACTGGAGTTGTAGGAAGAAAAAGCTCCAGAAGTAAGTATGGGACGAAGAAAGAGGGAGTTCAACGAGTAGTAACTGCGGCGACAACTGAGGAAAAACCCGTTGCCACAAGTACTTAATCTTTATCAATTTCAGGACAAAATACTTGTCCTAAAGCGACTGAAAGGAGTCGAAGGATGCCAAGAAGAGGACAGGCTAAAATCAGAGAAATGAAACCTGATCCAATCTATAAAAACAGATTGGTCACAAAATTTATAAATAGATCCATGAGAGATGGTAAGAAATCTGTTGCTCAAAGGCAGGTTTATGACGCTTTTGTAATCCTTAAGGAAAAGGGTGAGGATCCAATAAAAGTTTTCTCTCAGGCTCTTGAAAATGTAAAACCCTCGATGGAGGTTAGGCCACGAAGAGTCGGGGGAGCCGCTTATCAGATTCCGTTAACGGTTCGTGGTCCCCGACGCGAATCTCTTGCAATTCGCTGGATTATTTTTGCCGCAAGATCTCGTTCGAACTCAGAATTTCATATATTTTCTGAAAAATTAGCTGCAGAACTAACTGACGCCGCCAAAGGGGAAGGTGGAGCAGTCAAAAAGAAACAGGAAATGGAAAGAGTAGCTGAAGCGAATCGTGCCTTCGCCCATTTTAGATGGTAGTTTTATGGATGATCTCACGTCACTCCGTCAATCGTTGAGAAAGTTACCCGAGGAAAATCTTGAGGAAATGGTGGAAGCCGCAACTGAGGCACGAAAACTGGCAGAACATTTTTATGGAAGACACGGGGGAATTTCTGCACGCTTTGCTGAAGAAGTTTCAACAAAATGGTTATTAGGAACTGTGGCAAGAGCAGTTATGAGAAAAAGAGAAGCTTAATTTAGCTCAAAATTATTCCTCCCAAATCGTATCGTTTCCTTCAGGAAGATTTATCTTAAAAACTACTAATTTAAAGTCTTTATTAGATCTATTCCAAAGATTGTGTTTATCCTCTGGATTACAAATGAATGCATCTCCTGGTTTTGCGATATACTCTTTTCCGTCTATAAATATTGAGCATTCACCTTGAAGTGTGTAAAAAACTTCTGTTTGTTTATTGTGTGAATGCACCCTTTGTTTTGTATTTGCTGGGATTGTAACTGTTTGGAGTAAATGTCCTTTCTGTTCAAAGTCGGCTGGAGAGAATATTATGGTTTTTGAATAATCTTTATGATGCGAAGTGTCACCTGAACCAGACTTGCGATATTACATTATGAAATTATATATTCTTGCCAGAAAATTATCTATGTTTATAACTCATTGATTTAACTTACAAACGTTGGTACAATTCTTTATGCTGCTTCCTTCCGGAGGCAGTTTATTTTGTAAAGAGGTTAAATTAGTTCTAAACTTAATCACGTAAACTCTCAATATCTTTATATCTTAATATCTTTTTAAAATGGCAGGTCAAGTTGCAAAGAAAAAAGCGGCGATGGTCATGACGGTCACCAAAGACCGTGATGTTCCTTTGGAAAAAATCCGAAACATCGGGATTATTGCTCATATTGATGCCGGGAAAACAACTACTACCGAGCGAATTCTTTTTGAAACAGGTAAAACTTATCGACTTGGATCTGTTGATGAGGGGACAACTGTTACCGACTGGATGGAGCAGGAAAGAGAAAGGGGAATTACCATTGTTTCCGCAGCAATTACTACGTTTTGGGATTTGCAAACCGGTTCGGTTATTCCCAACGGTCATTACAGAATAAATATCATTGACACTCCCGGACACATAGATTTTACTGCTGAAGTCGAGAGAAGTTTGAGGGTTTTGGACGGAGCGGTTATGGTATTTGACGGTCGTACTGGAGTTGAGAGTCAAAGCGAAACCGTATGGAGACAAGCCGATCGTTATCATGTTCCCCGGATTTGTATTTTAAATAAACTTAATCTTATTGGTGCCGATTTTGAGGGTTCTATAAAATCAATTCATGAGAGGCTGGGTGCAAATGCAGCTCCCGTTCAACTTCCAATAGGCCTTGAACACGCACTTCACGGAGTAGTTGATCTTGTCAAAATGAAAGCTTATACCTATTCAGAAATTGAAGACAATAAGCTGGTTGAAAATGAGATTCCGCAAGATTTAGCTTTGGAGGCAAAGAAATATCGGGAAGAATTAGTCGAAAAGGTGGCTGAATTTGACGACGAGGCCCTGGCAAAATATCTGGACGGGAAAGACTTAGGTGAAGTTGATATTAAAAGGGCCATAAGAGCAGGAGTTGTTGCGGGGAAATTTTTTCCGATTTTAGGTGGAGATAATAGGACGGCTACAGTGCAGCTTCTGATGGACGCGGTCGTTGAATATCTCCCCTCGCCATTGGACGTTCCCCCCGTAGAAGGAGTAAATCCGATAACCGACGAAAAGGAAATAAGGGAGCCAAAAAATGACGCACCATTTTCTGCTTTAGCCTTTAAAGTTGTAACCGATCCTCATGTGGGAAGACTTGTTTATTTAAGAATCTACTCGGGAAAAATCAAAGCAGGTGAGGTAATCAAGAATGTTTCCAAACAAAAAGAGGAAAGGATTGGCAAACTGGTTCTTCTTCACGCAGACCAAAGAGAATTAATCGATGAAGCCTTTGCAGGAGAAATTGTCGCGGTCGTAGGGATTAGGGAGACGACAACCGGAAATACGCTGTCGGACCTTAATAATCCGATAGTTTTGGAATCAATTGTTTTTCCCGAACCAGTTATCTCACTTGCGATTGAGCCTGAAACGAAAAGCGATCAGGAAAAAATGGGGCTTGCTCTTCAAAAACTTTCAGACGAAGACCCGACATTTAAGATCAAATCAAATCCCGAAACAGGCCAGACGATTATATCCGGAATGGGAGAACTCCAGCTTGAAGTTTTGGTTGACAGAATGAAGAGGGAGTTTAGTGTTGATGCAAAAACCGGCGCTCCCCAAGTTGCATATAAAGAGACCATAAAGAAGATTGCCCAGGGGGAAGGGAAGTATATTAGACAAACAGGAGGCCGCGGTCAGTATGGTCATTGTTTCTTGAGAGTTGAACCCAAAGGGCGGGGTGAGGGATATGAGTGGAAAAGTGAAATTAAAGGTGGAAGCATTCCTTCTGAATTTGTTCCGGCTATAGAAAAAGGAGTAAGAGAGAAATTGGAAAACGGCATTTTGGCAGGTTTCCCCATGACCGATATGAAAGTTATCGTCTACGACGGATCTTTCCATGAAGTTGATTCAAGTGAAATAGCCTTCAAAATTGCCGGTTCTTTGGCGGTTGAAGAAGCGGCAAAGCACGCCGATATGGTTCTTCTCGAACCAATAATGAAGATAGAAGTATCAACCCCAGATGAGTTTATGGGAGATGTTATTGGAGACTTGTCCAGTAAGCGGGCTCAAATTCAGGGGACAGAGAAAAGAGGAAATATGACTGTGATTTTAGGACTGGTTCCCCTTGCAGAGGTTCCCGGATACGCGACTAAACTTCGCTCAATTTCGCAGGGGAGAGCCAGTTTTTACATGGAACCGAGTCACTATGAAGAGGTTCCAACAAATATTGCCGCAAGTTTAATAACCCAGCGAAGTGGGATAAATCGTAGAGTTTGAGGTTTAGGGCTTGACAGCTTTGATTTAGCTTTGATAGAATACCAATCACTAAGGGCTATAATGCCCTTGTTTTTGTGAACCCCAAAATTATGTTATAATTTTGAGGACCCCGAAATAAATTGGGGGGAGATTAAAAGCAAGCTTTTTCGGGATAAGAAACTTGTCCTGAGTGAGCGAAGCGAGTCGAAGGATGGCAGGAGATACAAAACAGAAATTTGAAAGGACAAAACCTCATATTAATGTTGGTACTATTGGCCACGTTGATCACGGTAAAACAACCTTGACTTCCGCCATAACTAATGTTCTTTCAAAACAATCAGGGAATAAAACAAAAGCTCTTAAGTTTGACGATATTGACAATGCTCCGGAAGAAAAAGAAAGAGGAGTTACCATTAATATTACCCACGTTGAATACGAGACCGAAAAGCGCCACTACGCACACATTGATGCTCCCGGTCACGCAGACTACATCAAGAACATGATTACAGGTGCTGCTCAAATGGACGGGGCGATTTTGGTTATTTCAGCTCCAGATGGCCCGATGCCTCAAACCCGAGAACACGTTATTTTGGCCAGACAAGTAAACGTTCCTGCAATTGTTGTTGCACTCAATAAAGTCGATGCTGTTGATGATCCCGAGATAATTGAGCTGGTTGAGTCAGACGTGCGCGATCTTCTGAAAAAGTATGAATATCCGGGTGACGAAGTTCCAATAATTAAAGTTTCCGCGCTTAAGGCATTGGACGGCGACGCCGAAGCTGAAAAGCAAATTTTGGAACTAATGAAGGCAGTCGATGACTATATCCCGGATCCTGTTAGAGATATTGATAAGCCATTTGTCATGCCCGTTGAAGACGTCTTCTCGATTAAAGGTCGCGGAACCGTTGCAACAGGTAGAGTAGAGAGGGGTAAGCTAAAAGTTAATGAGGAAGTTGAAATCGTTGGACTTCACGATACCAAAAAGACGGTTGTTACAGGACTTGAGATGTTCAGAAAGACTTTGGATGAAACTCAAGCAGGAGACAATGTTGGTGTACTACTTCGTGGAATTGAGAAAGACGAAGTTGAGAGGGGTCAGGTTCTCGCTAAGCCGGGTACAGTTACTCCCCATACAGAATTTGAAGCAGAAGTTTATATTCTAAGCAAAGAGGAAGGTGGTCGTCATACACCTTTTTTTACTGGTTACAAACCGCAGTTTTACATTCGAACCGCAGACGTTACGGGCGAGGTTACCCTTCCTGAGGGAATTGAGATGGTCATGCCGGGAGATAATGCCAAAATGAAGGTTAAACTTATTCAACCGGTTGCAATGGAAGAGGGTTGGAGATTTGCGATACGAGAAGGCGGACAGACTGTTGGTGCCGGAGTTATTACTAAGATAATTGTTTAACAGACTTACTTACTCCCCGAGTCAGGCTCGGGGATTTTTTTGCACCTTAAGGCTATGGCAGGGCTTGGAAGACTAAGAGTCAAACTAAAAAGCTACGACCACCGAGTGATCGACGAGGCGGTTGTGAAGATTATTGATACGGCCATGGCAACCGGCGCGAAGATAAAAGGTCCAATCCCACTTCCCACCAAAAGGACTCTTATTCCGATTGTTCCTTCGACTTCCAGGGGAATAAAAAATGCGCAAGAACACTTTGAAGTTTTGGTTCATAAGAGGCTCGTTGATATTTTAGACCCCTCAAGCCGGACGATCGACTCTCTCTCTAATCTCGACCTTCCAGCAGGCGTATCTATCGAAATCAAAATGTAACTTCGCAGGTCAAGTTGAATTGACTAGATTTTAGTTATACAGAGAGGATTTCTTGCTTAACCTTGCGAGGAAGGTTTTTGGAAGTTTCTTTAAGAAAACTTGAGGCCTCCAAAATTTCCATTAACACAGGCCTATTTTTTTTAGAAAAATGGACAATTACTCCCCTTACTTGTTCAGCATAATCTACAGGTTCTTTTGAGAACCAAATCATTAAAACGTCGTCTTCCTTGTCATATCTATACTTCATTTAAAATACCTCCCTTCCTTTGCTGGATAGAAAGTAATGATGATAATTATATCATCCTCTTTCCTGTGGACAACTCGTAAAACATAGTTTTTACGTAACTTGCCGGAGGCTATTAAATTGGGATAATCTGTAATATCATCTAAATGAACTGGTTGTTTTAGTATTTTCCTGACGAGCCTCTTACCGACTTTAATACCTAGTTCCTCTAAATCATTGAATTTTTTAACAGCATGCTTTGTATATACAATCTTCACTATTTCATCTTATCAAAAAGTTGAAATATATGATTCAAGTTGAATTGAAAAGATTTATTTGTTATTATACGTTGTTTCGTGGGGGTTGAGGACGAGCGGATATACGTCGTAAGCGATCTCTTCGTAAGGATGAACTTTATTGACGGCTGCCATGATTTTTCTGAGATCTTTTTTGTAACAAACAGTCTCGATTCTTTCTTCGTTAACTTCCTCAAGCTATCCAATTTCACCGATTGTCGGATGCGCTCCTTCCATCGGAATGTATTGTCCCACTCCCTTAATAGAAAAACTGCAATATTTATAATTTCCGACAACTCCGGCTCCGGCTTTTCCTATAGCTTCTCGAACTTGAGCGGTATGGGTTTCAGTTACAAATACTACGAGCTTAACGGTTTCTCCCATCATAAATGCATTATACCCCGTTTTGGGTTTGGTGTTGCACAGCCTAAGCCTAATTTGTTATAATTGCCCATAGTGGAGGTGGTTCGTCAGACATAGCCACATTTAATTTCCAAGAAGTGCCTAATATAAGGGCGCCTTGGGCGCTCTTTTTTGTTGCACAAATTTTATAATAAAAATAGCGCAACAACCCTCCAGCAAACGCTCCTTGAGCCGTGTACGAATAGTACTGAAAAGGTGAAAGGTAAGTTGCGGAGGGTGTGCGGCTTATTATGTTAAATACCCTTTTAGGATCAAAAGTTAAAATGGGACAAACCTTTGTCGAAGGGACAAGGGTTCCTGTTACATGGATTAAAACAGGTCCTTGCGTCGTCACCAATATCAAGAATATGGACCGCGACGGTCACTGGGCAGTACAGCTCGGATTCGGAGAAAGAAACCTCAAGAATACTTCAAAACCACTTCAAGGACACCTCAAAAAAATAAATCAAAAATCAAATATCAAAGATCAAAAATTACCTCGTTATTTAAGAGAAGTTAAATTAGACAAAGAGCCCGAATTTAAAGTTGGAGATGTTATAAATATTTCCGATATTTTTAAAAAAGGTGACGTTGTTGCCGTCACGGGAACTTCAAAAGGTAAAGGCTTTGCAGGAGTGGTTAAGCGTTGGAAATTCAGAGGAGGTCCAAGGACTCATGGCCAAAGTGATAGGGAGCGTGCCCCGGGGTCAATCGGTCAAGGTACAACACCGGGACGGGTATATAAGGGTAAACATATGGCGGGGAGAATGGGAGGGGGTACAGTTACCGTTAAAAACTTAATAGTTGTAGATATCGATTCTCAAAATAACGCGCTTGCTGTCTCTGGCCCCGTGCCGGGAATTCCGAAGAATTTGTTGATAATTAAAAAGATTGCGGAAGGAAGTTTAGAAGAATTGGTAGAGGAAGCGCCTCAGGTTGAGATACAGCAGGTAGAGGAGGAGGGTAAATCGGATGAGAAGCTTGCAAGCACAGAGAGCACTGAAAAAACTGAGACCACAGAGAAAGAAGAATAATTATGATTAAACTTACAATCTATTCGGCAAAAGGAACAAGAAAAGGCAGTACTAACTTGCCGAAGAGTTTCATTGAAAAAGAAAATCTGGCACTTTTATCGCAAGCCGTTCGTGTTTATGAAGACAGGAAACACCCCGGCTTGTCAAAAGTGAAGACGCGGGGTGAAGTTTCTGCTTCCACTCGTAAAATTTATAGACAAAAAGGAACCGGAGGTGCTCGTCACGGTGCAATTTCGGCGCCGATTTTTGTCGGAGGAGGGGTGGCTCACGGTCCCAAGGGGGTTAAGAGGAAATTATCTTTACCCAAAAAAATCAAAGAGAAGGCTTTGGGTGTAGCTTTGTCATTGAAGGCCAGTGAAGGTCAACTTTTAGTTGTGGATGGTCTCTCGAATCTTAAAAAGACTAAAGAAGTTAATAATTTGATTAATAAAATTGCTGAAAAAGAGGGTATAAAGGGAACTTTTAAGTTTATATTTGCTCTTTCAGACAAAAATAAGGAAGTTGAAAAGGTAGTTAGAAACATCGAGAAGATTAATGTATTGCCATTCAGGAATCTTAATGCCCACCAAGTCTACTTGGGTGGAATTTTGATTGTTGATAAAGAAGCATTGGAAGAAAAAGGGACCACAAGTATCAAAAGTAGCAAAGGTACCAAGAGTATCACAAGAATTAAGACAGCAAGAAAGGTCGTAGAAAGGAAGAGGAGTACTGGAAAAAACGCAAGGAAGGAGTCAGTGAAATCCGTAAAGAAACCCGTGTAAATCTGTAGCTATGAAACTCGAACCAGTTATTACTGAAAAAAGTACAAGATTGGCAGAAGAAGGAAAGTATACTTTTAGGGTCAATATTGGCTTGAATAAATTCAAAATAAAAAAGATCATTGAAGAAGTTTTCGGGGTTCATGTAACGAGTGTTAAAACGATTAAAGAACGCGGGGAAACCAAAAAAAATTTCCGGGGCAGGATTAGAGTTATCAAGCCTCAAAAGAAAGCCATAGTCACACTTGGAGAAAAAGAGAAGATTGATTTGTTTGAGAGTAAAAAGACTAAATGAGACAATTATTGACATTATTGCCAAAAAAATCGGGAAGAGACGTAAAAGGGCATGTATCAGTTCGTCACCAGGGAGGCCGTGCAAAAAGGTTTTTACGCGAAATCGATTTTAAACGTGACAAAAAGGAAGTTTTGGGGGTAGTTGAATTGATAGAGTACGACCCAAATCGAAATGCCAGTATAGCAAAAATCATTTACGAGGACGGAGAAAGAAGGTTTATTTTAGCCCCACTTGGCTTAAGACAGGGGAGTAAAATAATTGCGTCGTTCACGGCTCCGCTTGAACCCGGGAATGCACTGCCTTTGACTAAAATTCCCGCCGGAACCCAGGTTCACAATATAGAAATTTCGCCGGGTAAAGGTGGACAGATAGTAAAGACTGCGGGAGGATCTGCGGTTGTCCAGGGTAAAGACGAAAATTGGGTTATAGTTAAACTTCCTTCTGGTGAGACGAGAAGGTTTAGGCCAGAGTGTTGGGCTACCCTTGGCCAGATAGGAAACGTTGAATTAAAAACGAGAAGACTTGGAAAAGCTGGTAGAAAAAGAAGGATGGGTATTAGACCAAGCGTCAGGGGAGTTGCAATGCATCCTGGGGCTCACCCCCACGGTGGAGGAGAAGGAAGAAGCGGGGTTGGTTTGAAATATCCAAAAACGCCCTGGGGAAAGCCTGCGGTTGGGAAGACCAGGAAGAGGAAGAAATATTCTAACTCGTTAATTATAAGTCCGAGAAAGAAAGGACCGCATGTAGGATAATAAGTCGTATATGACATATATGACTTATAAAACTTATGAGTAGAAGTTCAAAAAAAGGACCCTTTGTAGACAGCCGCCTTGTAAAAAAGGTTAAGGCTGGTATGGGAGATAAGGCAACTCCTATTACAACTTGGATAAGAAATAGTCAAATTCCGCCTGAGTTTGTCGGAAAATACTTTAAAGTGCATAACGGTAAAATCTTTATCGACGTATTTATAACCGAAGACATGGTGGGACATAATCTAGGCGAATTTGCTTTGACCAGAACTTTTCGTGGGCATGGACAGGTTGTCAAAAGGACATTGGAGAAGACCTAACCCCGAAGAACTCTTACCTCCTCCCCGGGTTACCGTACGGTACCCGGCGTCGGAGGGGCGAGTCAACGGGGCAAGCTTATGGAAGTAAGAGCAATACAGAAATTTATTTTGATATCTCCCAGGAAACTTAGGGAAATTGTCCCTTTGGTTACAAACTTGATACCCAAAGACGCAGTCGAAAGACTGCCTTTTATAGGTAAACACGCGGCCGAGCCTTTAAGAAAGGTTATTATTGCCGCCTTAGCTAACGCAAAACAGAAAGGGATTGACGAGAAAAGCCTTGTTTTTAAAGAAATTCAGATTAATGAGGGTCCCCGTCTAAAGCGTTTTCGTGCAGGAGCCAGGGGTCGTGCCAAACCATATAAAAGAAGAATGAGCCATATCCGAGTTGTCTTGACAACTCGAAATGATCAAATTCCAAATCCTAAAACACAAACAAATTCGAATGTTCAAAATCCAAAATTTAAAGCAAAAAAGAAAAATGTTTAAAAAATTTAAATATAAATATAAATATTTAATATTGTTTAGAATTTCGAATTTCGAATTTAAGTAAAATGGGACAAAAAGTTAACCCGGTTGGTTTTAGAGTAGGGACATTTAATCCCTGGAAGTCTCGTTGGTTTGCCGATGGCCTCAAATATAAAGAATACCTTTTTGAGGATATAAAAATAAGAAAGGCAGTGATGAATAAGTTAAGGCTGGCCGGCGTAACCAGCGTTGAGATAGAGAGATTGCCCAAAAGTATGGTAATAATCATGACAGTATCACGTCCCGGAGTTGTAATAGGAAGAGGGGGAACGGGCCTCGAAGAATTAAAAAAATTTATTCTTGACGTGATAGAAAAAACCAAAAGTGATAATGTAAAAGATCTCAAGATCGATCTCAGAGTGAATGAGGTTAAAAATCCTGAGCTCTCGGCTTATCTCGTGGCTTCACGGATCGCATCTGAGTTGGAAAGAAGAATTCCCCATAGGAGAGTTGTCTCAAAGACTATCGAGCGAGTAATGCAGTCCGGGGCACTCGGTATAAAGGTTGTTCTTTCGGGAAGAATTGCCGGGGCAGAAATATCAAGAACAGAAAAGTATCATGACGGGTCTGTTCCATCCCAGACATTAAGGGAGAATATTGACTATGCACAGGTTCCAGCTTTACTGAAAAGAGGTTACGTTGGGGTTAAAGTTTATATTCATAAAAAACCCGAGGAGGAATAACTTTTTTAAATTACAAATTTGCGTAGCAAATTTGAGAGGAGTTGCCGGCTAATAGCTGAAAGTCACGGTCAGTTTATATGAACGTGACGGAAGCGAAAGCCGAGCAAGGACGAATGTTAGAACCAAAAAGAAGAAAGTTTAGAAAAGAGTTCAGGGGCCGAAGGAGAGGTAAAGCTATTCGTGGTTCAATGCTATCGTACGGCGAATACGGCCTAAAAGCGCAAGAGGCAGGTTGGTTGTCGGCACGCCAGATAGAGGCGGGGAGGCGTACAATTACTCACAGCCTTAAAAAAGGTGGTCGGGTTTGGATAAGAGTCTTTCCCGATAAACCAGTAACATCAAGAGCTGCAGGCCAACGCATGGGGGGAGGAAAGGGCGATATAGATAGGTATGTTGCAGTCGTAACGCCCGGAAGGATCATATATGAGGTGACTGGTGTGAATCCGGTTGTAGCCAAAGACGCGTTTGCAAAAGCAGCCACAAAAATGCCTTTTAGAACGAGGTTTATCAATAAGGAGGAAAGAAAAAAATGAAAAAGAAAGAGATACAGGATTTAAGAGGAAAAACGCAGGCCGAGTTGAAGAAGAAGGCTGAAGATAAAAGATTGGAATTAAGTAAGATTGTTGTTAACCTAAAAGCCTCAAAGGAAAAGAATTTGAAAAAGGCAAAAAACTTACGTCGCGAATTGGCACAAATATTAACAGTTTTGAGAGAAAAGGAAATACTGGAGCGAGACGAACTATGAAAATATTTACGGGCAAAGTCATATCAAAAAAGATGGAAAAAACCGCAACCGTCGTGGTTGAGAGAATAGTGGTCCACCCTATTTATAGAAAGAGGTTCAAAAGGCTAAAGAAATATCACGTTCATGATGAAATAGGGGTCACCCTGGGACAAACCGTGAAGTTTGTTGCCAGCAGGCCTTACAGTAAGCTCAAGAGATGGAAAGTAGTAGAAGTAGTAGAAATAGTTGGGAAAGAATCGGATAAAAAGAGCTTACCCCTTCGCAGTAAAAAGCCCGCAACTACAGGTTCCGCAGATTTAAAAAGGAGTGCACGGATTAAATCAGTGAAATCTGTTAAGAAATCCGTGTAATCAGTGGATATGATACAGCTAAGAACAATATTAAGTCCTGCCGATAATTCCGGAGCCAAAAGATTGATGGTTATTGGAATTACCCAGAAGATTGGAAAGACCGCGAGCATAGGTCAGGTTGTACGCTGCGTTGTGGTTGGCGCAGATCCTAATGGAGTGGTTAGTGATCACGAAAAAGTAAAAGTGCTAATCGTCAGAACCAAAAAAGAAGTAAGAAGAGTTGACGGAAGTTACATCAGATTTGACGATAATGCCGGGGTGGTAATCGATAAACAAGGACTGCCTCTTGGAACTAGAGTTTTAGGTCCAATAGCCAGAGAGATCAAAGAAAGGGGATATACAAAAATTGCATCTTTAGCAAGGGAGGTAGTTTAAATGTTAAAGTTTAAAGTCGGAGACAAAGTGAAAATTACATCAGGTAAAGATAGGGCTCGGGAAGGCCAGATTGAAAGAATCGTTGCAATGGGTACGCGCGCTTTGGTACCGGGAATAAATATTTACAAAAAACACGTTAAAGGTGTTCCCGGTCAAAAAGGAGGGATATACGAGATACCACGACCAGTAGCTTTTTCGAACCTTGCGGTCGTTTGTCCGAAGTGCTCAAAGCCAACAAGAGTCGGGTTTAAAGTTACGGACGGTGGAAAAGTGAGAATTTGTAGGAAGTGTGGACGAGAAATGGATAAAAAATAAGACTAATAGGACTAATACGACTTAAATGAATAGACTTAAGGAGAAATACGAAAAAGAGACAATGCCGGTTCTTGCTAAAGAGTTTGGCATCGACAATAAAATGGCCTTGCCTAAAATATCCAAGATTGTTGTTAACATGGGAATTGGAGATACACTGAAAAATAAAGAATTAGTGGAGGCTTCAGCAAAGGATTTGGCGGCAATTACTGGTCAAAAACCACAAAAAAGACTGGCCAAAGTATCGGTTGCCAGTTTCGGAATAAGACGGGGCATGTTAGTTGGTTTAAAGGTTACGCTAAGAAAAGATAAAATGTATGCTTTTTTGGACAAACTATTTTCGGTAAATTTACCCCGACTCAGAGATTTCCGCGGACTTTCAGTAAATGGTTTTGATACTCACGGTAACTATACCCTGGGTATATCTGAAGACAGCGTGTTTCCCGAGATAGACACTGCCAAGAGTCAGGTGAGGGGACTTGAAGTAACCATTGTAACAAATACAAGTGATAAAGATATATCAAAAAGATTGTTAGAGCTAATGGGCATGCCGTTTGAGAAAATTAGTGCAGAGAACAGAAAGCATAGCACAAAGGAATAAAAAATAATCTATGTGCTTTGTACTTTGCAATATGTAATGCGACCTGCCTGACGGTAGGCAGGCTGAAAGGATCTTTATGGCTAAAACGTCAAAAGTTGTTAGAGAAACGAAAAAGCTTAAATATAAAATCCGTTATAGGAATCGATGCCGCCTTTGTGGAAGATCAAGAGGTTACCTCAGGCGTTTTGGTCTTTGTAGACTTTGTTTTAGAGAGCTTGCTCATAGGGGAGAAATACCTGGAGTAAGAAAGGCAAGCTGGTAGAAAGGAATAAGATATGATTAACTATCCAATTGGCGATTTTCTAACTCAAATAAAAAATGCGAGTCTTGCGGGCAAGAAGACCGTTGAAGTTCAAACCAGTAGTTTTATCAAGGCTACCGCAAGAGTACTTCAACAAGAAAATTATCTTGAAGACGTACGTGAGGAAGGCAAAAAACTAACACTTCGCATAAGTTATAGGAAAAAAGAGCCCATAATAACAGACATCAGGCTAATTTCCAAGCCAGGATTAAGGATTTATATGGCAAGAGACGAAATTGAAAAAAGACACAGTCCGTCGATTTTGATAATATCTACGCCCAGGGGCGTGATGTCGTCTCGTGAAGCGATTAAAAAGGGGGTAGGGGGAGAAGTCATTGCAGAAATTCTCTAAAAAAGTATGAGTTTAATAGGAAAGTTACCAATAAAAATTCCTGAAGGAGTTGGCGTCAATTTAGACAATAAGACTCTTATCGTAACAGGCTCAAAGGGTGAACTAAGAAAAGTAATACCAGAGAGGGTCCTTGTAGAAACAGACACAAAGGAGATTAAAGTTTCGGTTAAAGGTAAGAGTAAACAGGCTAAGGCGCTACACGGAACTATTCGGGCCTTAATCAACAATATGGTTAAGGGTGTTACGGATGGGTGGTCAAAGAATCTCGAGCTGGTCGGAACAGGATACCGGGCAGAAGTAACAGATAATACTTTGATCCTTTCGATAGGTTATTCCCACCCCGTAAAAATAGAAGCACCAAGAGAAATTAGTTTCAGAGTAGAGAAGGGAGATATATTTATTGACGGCATAGATAAAGAGCTCGTTGGTCAAATTGCCGCAAAAATTCGAGCCATACGAGCTCCTGAACCTTATAAAGGAAAAGGAATTAAATATAAGGATGAAATTATAAGAAGGAAGGCAGGAAAAGCTGCAAAGACGGTCGGAGCACCGGCTTAGATGTAAAATGAGCATGGAAGATAAGAATAAAAAACGTTTACGTCGTAAAAAAAGCACAAGAGCTAGGGTTTTTGGTACAAAGGTTCGACCAAGGCTATCTGTATATCGTTCGTCAAAACATATATATGCACAGATTATTGATGATACGAAAGGTAAGACGGCTGTTTCGGCGAGTGATTTGAAGATGGCCAGTAAAAAACACAAAACCGCGGATTCTAAAATAGATCTGGCCTATCAGGTAGGAGAACTTTTGGCCAAAAGAGCAATAAAGGCAAAAATTAAGAGAGTGGTATTTGATCGCGGGAGTAATAAATATCACGGAAGAGTTAAAAAGCTGGCCGAAGGTGCACGGGAAGGAGGTTTGGTTTTTTAATGACAGAGTTTGGAAATATAACCAAGGAATTTGCAGAGACCGTTATCGATATAAGGAGGATTTCCAAGAAAACCAAAGGAGGAAATACTATCCGATTCTCGGCTTTGGTTGTCGTGGGAGATAAAAAGGGAAAAGTTGGTGTGGGGCTTTCAAAAGCCACCGCCGTATCCGCTGCTATTAAAAAGGCCATTAGTTCGGCAAAAAGAAAGATGTTTAAAATCCCTCTGCGCGGGACAACCATCCCCTACTCCATTAACGAAAAATTTTCTGCTGCCAAAGTTCTTCTAAAACCAGCCCCGCCAGGTTCCGGAATAATAGCCGGTGGACCAATAAGGGTTGTACTGGAAGCTGCGGGTGTTAGAGACGCTGTTGGGAAGATTTTGGGAACATCCAATAAAATTTCAAATGTTTATGCAACACTTGAGGCTCTTAAAAAAATTGCAAAAATCGATAAAAGAAAGGAAGCTCTAAAATCAAAATGAAAAAATTACCCAAAGTGGTTTCAAAAGGCAAGAAAAGATTGGGTCGCGGTTATGGCAGTGGTCGTGGTGGGCACACCGTTGGTCGAGGCCAAAAAGGTCAGAAAGCGAGAAGTTCAATAGGGATTCTTTTTGAGGGGGTTAAAATGAAAAAATCTCTGATTAAAAGATTGCCCCTCAGGCGCGGGAAAGGAAAATTTAAAGCTAAGGATAAACCGATAATTGTCAAAACGGCTTATCTTGACATTTTACCCAGCGGTAGCACCGTTGACCTTGAGCTTCTTGTTAGCCACGGCATAGTTGACAGGAGAGCTGCTCAAGATTATGGAGTTAAAATATTAGGCGACGGAGAAGTTAAGAAAAAGTTGACGATTGCGGTTCCGATTTCAAAGTCCGCCGCAAAGATGATTGAAAAAGCAGGAGGTAGGGTAGTTCCTGAAAAGAGTAATTAGATTTTTTATTTCCGCAACAAACTTGTTGAGCCTAAAAGGCGAGAATACTCTGGCCTTTAGGCCAGAGTAGTTTATGTTTTTAAAGATATTTCAATTTTTTTCTAAAGCTTCAAAGTCTCCTGATTTAAGGAGAAAATTTTTTATTACGGCCACCCTTTTGGCAATTTTTAGACTTGCTGCCCATATTCCTGCGGCGGGAATTGACAGGGGTTCTCTTCAAGCCTTTTTTTTGGGTAGTCCGCTTCTTTCTCTTCTTGACGTTTTTTCAGGGGGAACTTTGGCCAATTTTTCCATAATGGCCTTAGGGCTTACGCCTTATATTAACGCATCCATTATTATGCAGCTTTTAACCTATGTGATTCCGAGTCTTGAAGAATTGTCCAAGGAAGGGGAATTTGGTCAGGAAAAGATTAATCAGTACACGAGGTTTTTGACCGTTCCTCTGGCGGCTTTACAGGGGTTTGGGATGTACACTCTCTTACGAAGTCAGGGGGTTATTCCCTCGCTTACTCCTATTTTCTTGATTGCTTTGGTAGTAACAATGACGGCAGGGAGTATGCTGTCAGTTTGGTTGGGAGAACTGATCAACGAGTACGGTGTTGGTAACGGCATATCCTTTTTGATATTTGCCGGCATAATTGCAAGGCTTCCTGTTGTCTTTGGGCAATCTCTAGCCGTTGTTAGTTCGGCAGACGCGCTGAAATTATTTATTTTCCTTGCTCTTTCGGTTGTGATTGTCGGTCTTATAGTTTTTATGAATGAAGCGACCCGCCAGGTTCCGGTAAGCTATGCAAGGCGTGTGGGAAGAGTCGGCTTGACCTCCTCATACATTCCCTTGAGAGTAAATCAGGCGGGAGTAATTCCAATAATTTTCGCAGTATCTCTGGTGCTTTTACCATCACTTGCTACCCAATTCTTGGCAGGAATTGGGAATCCCAAAATTTCTCTCTTGGCCAGCCAAATTTCTAATCTTTTTAATCCCACCTCGTTTCTTTACAACTTAGTTTATTTCCTATTGGTGGTCGGTTTTACCTACTTTTATACGTCGGTTGTTTTTAATCCGGAGAGGATTTCGGAGAATTTGCAAAAGTCCGGAGGATTTATTCCGGGAATTCGGCCCGGTACTCAAACATCAAAATATCTGTCCTCTGTCTTGAATAGGATAACACTTGTTGGGGCGGTTTTTTTGGGTCTTATTGCAATTTTACCTTCCTTTTTTCAGAACATAATAGGGGTTGCAAATTTAGCCATCGGAGGAACGGGAATCTTGATTGTCGTTTCGGTAGTTTTGGAAGTAACTCGGGACCTTGAATCTCAACTTGTTATGAAGCGTTACGAAACATTTTTAAGATAGATATGAATATTGTGGTTTTGGGTGCACCAGCATCTGGAAAGGGTACTCAAGCACAACTGCTTTCCGAAAAGTTTAAATTATTTCATTTTCAAACGGGAGAATTGTCAAGAAGTTTGGCAAAAAAAGACCCGAGAATCAAGAAGATTGTTGATTCTGGAAAGTTAATTCCTGAAGAGGAGATGACGATGTATGCTCTTGATTATCTTAAGGAGAATAAACCCGACTTAAAAAACATATTATTTGAAGGATTCCCGAGATTTATTTCTCAATATGAAGCACTGGAGAAATTCCTGGAACTGAAGGGAGACGGTATAGATGCGGTTATATCTTTGGATATTAGTGAGAGAGAAGCAGTAAGAAGACTTTCGGCAAGGAGAATTTGTGAGAATTGTGGTGAGATTTATAACCTTATCACTACTCCTCCACCGGAAGAAGGCAAATGCGGCAATTGCGGTGGTAAATTGGTCCAAAGAGCAGACGATAAACCAGAATCAATAAAGGTTAGGTTTAGTTATTACAAAGATAATACAGAGAAGCTGATTGATTATTTAGACCGGAAAAAAAAGTTAATAAGGATTGACGGTGAAAGGCCGATTGAAGTTATTTTTAAGGATATTTTGCAAAAATTGAAAGTTAAAGATGCGAGAAAACACTAAAATACCTATTAAAACGCCGGATGAAATTGAGGTAATGAGAGAGGGCGGAAGAAAGCTTGTAAAGGTTAAAAAAGAACTTTTAGAGGCTGTAAAAGAAGGCGTGAGAGCAAGTGAGATTGATAACTTAGCCGATAAATTAATAGAAAAAGAAGGTGGAGAGGCATCTTTCAAAATGGTTTCTGGCTACTCTTGGGCAACTTGTGTAAACATAAACGAAGGAGTCGTACACGGAATACCAAAAAAAGAAATTGTTTTTAAAAGGAACGACGTCGTGAGTGTTGATGTGGGAATGTTTTACAAAGGATTTCATACAGATACGTCGTTTACTAAGGCTATAGGATCAAATCCCAATCTTGAGAGATTTTTGGGGTCAGGTAGGAGTGCTTTAGAAAAAGCAATTCAGGAGGCAAGAATTGGAAATCGAATCTACGATATATCCCAAGCTATTGAATCAACGATGAGAAAAAATGGCTACTCCCCTATCCGAGCTCTCGTTGGTCATGGTGTTGGTCGAGCTTTACATGAGGAACCTCAAGTTCCCTGTTTTACAAATGGAAATAGAGAAGAAAGTCCAGAAATTCCTCTGGGCGCAGTCTTTGCTGTCGAGGTAATGTACGCGATGGGGAGTCCTGATGTAAAGATTGCGTCAGATGGGTGGACAATCTCAACCTCGGATGGTACAATATCAGGACTTTTTGAAGATACGGTAGTAGTTAGCCCAAAAGGTCCACTTGTAATAACTTAATAAGAGTGAATAAGAAAGCTAATGGATTCATTAGCTTGTTTTTTGGTTCAAAGTATGCAAAACAAGGATAGTTTGAAAATTGAGGGGGTAGTGACCGAATCTCTTCCAAATACAATGTTTAGAGTTGAGCTTGATGACGGAAGAGTTATACTGGTTACCTTGAAAGGAACATTACGCAGGAGATACATAAGAATTTTTCCCGGAGATAAAGTTTTGGTTGAAATGACTAAATATGATAAGGAGAGAGGAAGGATTATTCAAAAATACAGGAAATAAAATTGTTTTAAAGGCTTAAGCCGTGTAGGATAGAAAACCTGTCCTGAGCGAGCGAAGCGAGTCGAAGGATGAAAGTTCAGTCGTCAGTCAAAAAAAGGTGCCGAGATTGCAAAATAGTAAAGCGTAAAGGCGTTTTATACGTGATTTGTAAAAATCCAAGGCACAAACAAAGACAGGGTTAACATATAAGTCGCATAGGACTTATAAGAATTATATATGGCAAGAATTGCTGGAGTTGAATTACAAGACAATTGGAAAGTCGGCTTTGCCCTTACAAAAATAAAGGGCATAGGTTGGCCGTTATCCAAAAAGACACTTACTAACCTTAAATTGGACGATGGGAAGAGGGTTTCCGAGTTGACGTCTGACGAGATTTCGAAATTAGCAAGCGAGGTTGAAAAGTATCCTATTGAGGGAGAACTAATAAGACAAGTAAAGGGTAATGTTCAAAGGCTAAAAACGATTGGTTCTTACCGCGGCGTAAGGCACGTAAGGGGTTTACCAGTACGTGGGCAAAGGACAAGAAGTAACGCCCGTACCAAAAGAGGAAAAAGAAAAACTGTTGGAGCATTCAAGAAAGAGGCTTTATCTAAATTAGACCAGAAAACTTCCGAGAAGTAAAAGTGAAATGGTGGATCAAAAGAAAACAAAAAAGAGGGTAATCACACCGGTAGAAGACAAGGGCAGGGGTAGGATTTATGTTTCTGCCTCGTTCAATAACACCCTAGTCACCATGACCGATGAGTATGGGAATACTTTAGTTTGGGGTTCTTCTGGAAATGTTGGTTTCAAAGGAACGAGAAAGTCAACTCCTTTTGCGGCAACGATGGTGATCGATAAGGTTATAAAAAAAGCGAAAGAAGAACACAAAATTCAGGAAGTAGAAATTTATGTCAAAGGACCGGGATCGGGAAGAGACGCGGCTCTTCGGGCAATCAGGGCCGCGGGACTAAAAATTGCCATGATTGCCGACGTAACACCGATTCCTCACAACGGTCCAAGACCGAAGAAAAAAAGAAGAACATAGGAAATATGGCTAGATATACTGGACCAAAAGATAGACTGTCAAGACGAGAAGGTTATGACCTTTTTGGAAAGGGATCTAAATTAACTAGAGTAAATATACCCCCGGGCGTTCATGGCCCTAAAGGCACGAGAGTGGGTTCTCAATATGGACGCCAGTTGAGAGAAAAACAAAAGGTTAAAAGAATGTACGGAATAATGGAGAGACAGTTCAAAAGATACGTTACAAAAGCTCTAAAATCCAGAGGAAATACAGGAGAAATGCTCCTTAGCCTTTTGGAAAGAAGACTGGATAACGCAATTTTCAGACTGGGTTTTGCGCCTACTAGAGCCGCAGCAAGGCAACTTGTTTCTCATAGGCACGTATTCATCGACGGCAAGAGGGTTAACATTCCTTCTTTTGAGATAAAACAAGGTAATGCAATTTCCCTATCGCCTGCCGCCATAAAAATTCCGTCCATAAAAAAGCAACTCGAGGAAGATCATAAGCTTCCCTCATGGCTTAAAAGGAAAGCGGCTGTAGGCAAAGTTACCGGTCTACCTAAAAGAGAAGATATTATGGAACCTATTTCGGAACAAGATATAGTAGAGTTTTACTCTCGTTGAGAGAAAAACAAATTCGAAATTCTAATATCGAAATCCTAAACATTAAATAAAATGGCAATTTTTTTAAAGTTCAAACAAGTAGGTAGTAAGTAATAGTTTGGTAATTGGGATTTAAATTTTTGAATTTGTTTAGAATTTAGAATTTAGGATTTAGTGCTTAGGATTTCTCAAGCAAGGCTTGAATGAGGGAGGTGATTTAAATGATTAATGAACCAATTTTTGAAGTGAAAGAAGAAAAAAAAGAGGGTAATTATGCCAGATTTGTCATTTCGCCCTTGGAACAGGGATACGGCCATACCCTTGGGAATTCATTGAGAAGAGTTCTTTTAACTTCGTTACCCGGGGCAGTAATAGTAAGCGTAAAAATTCAGGGAGTTAAACACCAGTTCACGACCCTTAAGGGTGTGAAAGAGGATGTTGTTGAGTTTTTACTAAACCTTAAGAAAGTTCGCTTTAAGACAACTAGTGAAAAGCCGACTAAAGCCTCTATTTCTGTAAGCGGGCCTGGCGATGTTAAAGCATCTGACATAAAAACCGATGCGGAAATTACGGTAGCAAACCCAGATCTTTTCTTGGCGTCTCTAAGCAAAGGAACGAAATTAGAAGCTAAATTGGAAATTGAGGTAGGAACAGGGTATTTGCCGAGTGAGGAAAGGATAACAGAGGAGATTGGTTTAATTCCACTCGATGCGTCGTTTTCGCCTATTGTTAGGGTAAATTACAGGATCGAAGAAACTCGTGTGGGTAGACTTACAAATTACGATAAACTTATTTTAGAAGTCTGGTCTGACGGAACTATTGATCCGAAAGAGGCACTACTGACCTCTGCGAAAATATTGGTCGGCTACTTTAATCAACTCGTTTCACCAAAGAAAATTGAGAAGAAGGAAGAGTCGAAGAAAGATGAGTTGGGTGCTATCGGAAAACTTTCTGTTGAGGAGATAGGTCTTCCAACAAGAGTTGCAAACGCTTTGGTTAAAGCCGGTTACGAATCTGTCGAGGATTTGGTTAACGCGAAACGAGACGAGCTGGTCAAAGTTAGAAACCTTGGTGAAAAGTCGGTGAAGATTATTGAAGCGGCTCTTGGAGAAAAAGGGCTATTACTTAAATAGCAAAAACATGAAGAAGAAAGTATTTGGACGCAAACTCTCGAGAGACAGGGGTTCTAGGGAAGCGCTTTTTAGATCGTTAATAAAAGCGCTTATTTTACATGGTTCAATTAATACTACAAAAGCAAAAGCAAAGGCTATTCAATCCGACGTTGATAAACTTGTTACCTTAGCAAAAAAGGGCGATATGAGTGCAAGAAGGAGGGTGTATGCGATTTTGGCTAATGATAAAGCGAGTATCAAGAAACTCTTTGGAGAGATTTCGGAAGCTTTTATTAATAAAATTGGCGGTTTTACCAGAATAATTAATTTACCAAGAAGGCGTGGGGATTTGGCAGAAGTTGCTAGATTGGAATGGAGTAGGAAAATAGTGATAAGTGACAAGCAAAAAGTGACAAGTAAGAAAGGAAAAATAGATGAAAAAAGAAGTTTAAAAGAAAATGTTCAGAGTAGAGAAAAATCTAAAATTAAAAGAGAGAAAACTGTAATTTAGAAGCCCAAATAACTTATTACTTATTTCTTATTACCTATCGCTTGATTATGAAGACTTATCAACCAAAAGCCAAAGATGTTAAGCGAGGATGGCATCTTGTTGATGCTAAAGATGCTGTTTTAGGAAGATTGTCAACACAAGTTGCCATTTTTTTAATGGGAAAGCATAAGCCGACCTATTCAAATCACATGGATATGGGAGATTATGTTGTTGTGATAAACGCTTCTCGGATTGAACTTACTGGGAAGAAACCCAAGCAAAAAGTTTATAGGAGTCATTCAGGTTACCCCGGAGGTTTTAAGGAGGTAAAGTTTGAAAAAATGATTAAAGAGCAACCGGAAAAAGTTATAGAGCACGCCGTTTCCGGAATGCTGCCCGATAATAGGCTAAAATCAGACCGAATTAGGAGACTGAAGATATTTGCAGGTGGAGAACATCCATACGTTGAAAAAATCAAAGATCAAAAATGAAAGATCAAGTTTGCAAACTAAAGATTCAAAATATTTAATTTTTGATTTAATAAGTAAATTATGCCGAAGAACAATAAACCAAATTATACATACGCCGTAGGGAAACGCAGGTCTGCTATTGCCAGAGTGCGTATTTTCAAAGGTAAAGGAGAAAATACGGTTAACAGTAAGCCAATAGAGGATTATTTCCCCGGAGCCGTTAATAAAGAAATCTGGTCGAAGCCTTTTAAGGCAGTAGAGGGAAGTGATAAATATTTCGTAAGCGTCAAGGTGACGGGTGGTGGACTAAAAGGACAATTAGATGCAGCTACCCACGCGGTTGCCAAAGCACTGGCTAAGGAGAATAGGGAGGCTTTTCGGACTCCGCTTAAAAAACTGGGTCTTTTGACCCGTGACTCCCGTATCCGTGAACGCCGAAAAGTCGGCATGGGCGGGAAAGCAAGGAGGAAAAAACAGTCGCCTAAGCGATGATTTTTCCGACGAAGTCCCTCACCAATCGCAGCACGAAGCGTGTTCGAATAGAACCCAAAAGCGAAGTGCTAAGATGGTGTGGGGACAAGGCGCAAGTAACAATCTCCAAAGAGATAGTTTACTGAAGTCGACTTCACTGGATTTTGCAAAAATTCCTACTAGAATTGTTGTATGGCAATTGAAAATGAAATGCACCCAATCCAAGTAAACATACTTTTGGTTTTGCTTTTTAGAACCAAAGCACGCTTTTCTGAGTTAAATACCTTAAAAGTACCAAGTGACCAGTTTAACTTTCATCTGAAAAAGCTAGTAGAAGCTGCTTTAATAGAAAAAAGTGGTAATTTATACCGTTTAATGCCAAAAGGAAAAGAGTTTGCCAATAGATTTGATACTCAAAATTTAGTACCAGAACGTCAAGCAAAAGTAGCAGTGTTGATTTGTTGTGTAAAAAAGGAAAAAACTGTAAATAAATACCTGGTTCAAAAACGGTTAAAACAACCCTATTATGGCTATTACGGATTTTTTGGAGGAAAAATTAGATGGGGTGAAACGGTTTTCGAAACCGCTAATCGAGAACTTAAAGAGGAAACCGGATTAAGTGGAAAATTAAAGCTTGTAGGCATTAAGCACAAGATGGATTACTCAAAAGATTTGAAGCTGCTTGAGGACAAGTTCTTTTTCACTTTCAAGGTAACTAACTTAACGGGAAAATTAATTGAAAAGTTTGAGGGCGGGGAAAATGTCTGGTTAACCGAAGAAGAAATTTATAATCTTCCTAATTTATTTGATGGAGTTAACACAACTTTGGAGATGGTAAAAGGAGTAGGTCTAAGTTTTATTGAAAGAAAGTACAAGGTTAAAAGATATTAATATCACCTTTTATATATGTTACAGTGTACTGTTACACTGTAACACCACTTCATGGTTGAATTTTACTTTTCTTTGTGTATTCCGGTATAACTTCAGGATGTTCGACCGAAATTATTTCATCGAGCGTTTTTCGCGCCCTATAAAGCTTACCTTCGACAGCCCGTTCAGAAAGTCTAAGTTGTTTAGAAATCTCCCGTATAGTCATTTCTTTCCAATATCGAAGGAAAAGTAATTGCTTTTTGTCTTCGGGAAGCAATTTTATACAGGCCCTGACAGAGGCTCTTAATTCATCAAGTGCCAGTCTTTCGGTTGGTGAAAGCTCGGTGAAACTTGCCCCGGCTATTTCTTCCAAAAGCGGCGCAATGAATACGGATTCTTTGTGGATTTCTTCACGATAATAATCTGCGATTTTATTTAAAGCAATTCTACAAACCCAAGTAAAGAAACTACTTTTATGTTCAAACGCATTCCACCCCTCCCAGGCGGCAGAAACAGTTCTTGCGAAAACTTCTTCAGCCATATCTTGGTTTCCCCCAACCCTTTTAACAATAAATTTCATCAGAGGAAGTGCAAAACTTCGATATAGGATGACGAATGATTTATGTGGGGTTTTAGGCATGGGAGTGACTAACAGTATATCACCCCCGCAAAGTATTTTGAAGGTAAGGCAGGATTATGTCCTTGAAAAGTATTAACGGATTTTTCGAGTACCCTGATGTCCCCGAATTGGGTATTAGAGGAAGTAACAAGCACAATTGGGTTCCTGCAGATTTTATAAATGTAAAACTGAATGGATTAATAGAGGCGGGTGTATGTGGTTATCAAAGTTTGCGGAATACCGTTGAAAGGATTACGACTCAGGTACGAGAATTTAGATCTGGATATGTTAACTTAGAAGGTCAATCAAAGGGGGACGTTTACCAAAGTTCGGTGCCTGGCGATTGATGCTTCAATTACCCCTGAAGTAAAATATAGTAGAATTTAACCTTAAGATGGCTTCTAGTTATAAAAAAATATACAAAGCAACGGCAGTGTCTCCCGCGAACATAGCTTTTATTAAATTTTGGGGGAAGAAAAATCCTAAACGAAATATTCCCTTTAATGACTCAATTTCAATGAATTTGAGTAACTGCATTACAACAACTACTGTTGAATTTAATCCGCGTTTCAGAAGCGACAGAGTTATTCTCGACGGTAGAGAACTAAAAGACGAGAAAAAATTTAGGGTGTTAAAAATGATTGATCTCGTAAGAGAAAAATCAAATATACCATGGGGGGTAAAAGTAGAATCGAAAAATAATTTTCCTTCAGATGCAGGAATTGCATCGTCTGCATCCGGGTTTTCAGCTTTAGCACTATCAGCAAGTGTTGCTGCGGGATTAAATCTATCTCTCAAGGAACTTTCCATCCTCGCTCGCTTTGGCTCTGGTTCAGCATCACGCTCTGTAATAGATGGTTTTGCCCAATGGAACAAAGGAAAGAATAGCAATTCCTCTTACGCGATTCAAATCGCACCCCCAGAACATTGGGACGTCAGAGATATTGTAGTAGTTGTTGAAGCCGAGAAGAAAAAGAAAAGTTCTACTGAAGGACATACGGTTGCTCCAAAAAATCCATTTTTTACAGTCCGACAAAAACTTCTCTCTAAAAGAATTCGAAATATAAAAAATGCACTTCTTAAAAAAAACTTTAAAAAATTTGGAGAACTTTTGGAGGAGGAGGCAATTGAACTTCATATAATTGCAATGACTTCTAAACCACCTATCTTTTATTGGAATAAAGGAACTATTGAGGTAATAAATAAAGTAAGGGAAATTAGAGAAAAGGGAATTTTAGCGTATTTTACTATGGATGCAGGCCCTAATGTTCATGTAATTTGTATTGCAAAGGATGCAAAAATATTAAATAGGAAATTGAGAAGAATTCCAGAAATTTTATTTACTATTATTAATAAACCCTCAGTCGGGACTCACTTGTTAAAGAAGCACCTTTTCTAATATGAAGGAACTTATTTTGATTAAATTAGGAGGAAGTCTGATAACCGATAAGTCGAAACCTTATTCAGCAAGGAATTCTGTTATCAATAGATTAGCAAAAGAAGTAAAAAGCGCATTAAAGACTAAAAAGGCGAGAATTATAATTGCCAACGGAAGCGGATCTTTTGGCCATAGTGCTGCTTCAATATATAAAACTCAGGAAGGAATAATAAATAAAAACAGTTTAAAAGGTTTTTCGGTTGTTGCCGATGCAGCAATACAAATAAATAGAATTGTAATAAACGAGTTTCTAAAGTTTGGTTTACCGGTAGTTTCATTTTCTCCATTGAGTTTTATAATTGCTTCAGAGAAAAATCCTAGGAAATTATTCATCGAACCGTTAATAAACGCGCTAAATTTGGGTTTGATTCCTGTTATTTATGGCGATGTGGTTATTGACTATAAGAGAGGTTTTTGTATTCTCTCGGGAGAAAAAACTTTAACTATTTTAGCCAAAAAATTAAAAAGCGATTATACCAAAATAAGAATAATTTATTGTGGAGACACCGACGGGGTGCTAGATAAGTACGGTAAAACAATTCCGTTAATAAATGATTCAGTATTTAATAAAATTAGAAAAGATATAAAAGGTTCGAAAGCAATCGATGTAACAGGAGGCATGCTTCACAAAGTTCAAGAGAGTTTAATTTCTGCAAAAATCGGAACAAAGATTTTGATAATAAACGGCATGAGGATTAATGAGCTGGAAAAAGCAATTTTAGAAAAAGGTTATAAAGGGACTCTGGTTAAATAATGAAAGGAAAAATTAATAAACCAGAAGTAGTATTGGTCGATAAAAACGATAACGTTGTCGGATATAAAGAGAAATTTGCCGCTCATAAAAACCCCGTTCCTTTACATCGAGCTATTTCTGTTGTGATTTTTTCACCAGACAGGAAAAGCATGCTTCTTCAAAAAAGATCTACCAAAAAGCCGACTTGGCATCTCTTCTGGTCAAATACGGTTTGTAGCCATCCTTTTAAAGACGAAAGCTATGCCGATGCAGCCACTCGCAGATTGAAAGAAGAAATGGGTTTTTCGACTCCATTAAAAGAAATCTTCAAGTTTATGTATAAAGCTGAAATGGACGAAATTTGGGGAGAACATGAATTCGATACTGTCTTTGAAGGAGTATATGACGGACCTGTATATCCCAATCCTGACGAAGTAGTGGATCATAAGTGGATGACAATTGATAAACTGAAGAAAGATATGAAAGAAAATTCCAAAATCTATACTCCTTGGTTTAAAATAATTCTGAAAAGGTATTAGAATGAATCAGGCTTATGGTAAAAATTATTATAGATCCTGTTAAGCTGGGGAATTTGGAGGTTGGTTGGTGGAGAGCTCACCACGAGGGCGATAAAGGCAAGTTGTTGGAACTTCTGGTAGAATACAACGTAAATTTTTATGGTTTTTCTCAAGATGAAGCCAAAGATGCAATTGGCGATTTGATTCAAGGAGTTAAATATCACGACACAAGAGAATGGGCTAAGGCAATAGATTCGGTTTCAAAATTCTACTTACGAGTAAAAGAAAAAACTGAACTAAGTTTTGATCCAGAAGAAATTGCAGGTTTAGAGGTTGGTTGGTGGAAGTTGCATGACGATCTGGAAAATAATCCTGATAAATCTAAACTTGGGGAAGCTTTTGCAAAGCTCTATGCCGTCCAGTTCGGGGTGGAGGAAGAAAAGTTGACTAAAGCGGGCAGGCTTAAGGCAGAAGCAACGAGGCAACACGATATAGCTGAGGAACCCTCAACGCCTACAAGAGAAATTGAGAAGCACTGGAAAAAAGCGAATCAGCTCTTAGTTAATTTTCATTCAGAACTGAAAAGGGTCTTATCTTAAGTTTAATTTTGGGGTTTATGTTATAATTTCCGCTATGGCTGAAAGTAAAACAATATCTCTTCCAAAGGGTACTCAAGTTCCGGATCATGTTGCGATTATTCTTGACGGTAATCGCAGATGGGCAAGGGCAAGAGGTTTACATACTTTGGAAGGACACAAGGCGGGGTTCGAAGCTGCAAGGAAGGTTGCTAAATCTGCGCGAGCTTTGGGCATTCACACACTTACGGTCTGGGGATTTTCTACTGAGAATTGGGATCGTTCAAAAGAAGAAATAGACTACCTAATGGGATTGTATTGGCAATTTGTTAAGGATGTAAGAAAAGATGCAAAAAAAGATGGAGTGAGGTTCGTACATTTGGGCAGAAAAGATCGATTCCCAAGAGATTTAATCCGCTTTATGTCTAAAGTTGAAGAAGAAACGAAAAATAACACAAAACACGTTTTTAATGCCGCGCTTGATTATGGTGGTAGGGATGAAATTATTAGAGCTGTTAAAAAAATTGTGAGCGATAAAGTACCAGTGGAGAAAATTGATGAGAAATTACTCGCTTCATATTTAGATACCGCGGATCAACCTTACCCTTATGTTGATCTCTTAATACGAACCTCGGGAGAACAGAGGACAAGCGGGTTATTACCATGGCAGATGGCTTATGCTGAGTACTATTGGGAACTTGATCACCTTCCTGATTTTACTGCAGAAAAATTAAGAAATATTTTAATAGACTATTCTAGAAGGAGAAGGCGGTTTGGAGGGAATGATGTTCAGGAGCATCTTAAATTTAAACCGGAAGTTTCTGCAAAGTTGGAACTTAATTGGTGGAGGTTGAGGAAAATTCCGGAAGGGACAAGATTTAGAGATTACGCAATACAGCATCTTAAAGAACAGTACGGGTTGTCAAAAGAGTTGGCAATTGAAGCGGCAAAGCTCATGACTCAGGCAGTTGTGAGTGGAGAAGAGAAGAGATGGGAACAGGCAAAGAGGCCTCTGAAAAAGTTTTATCGACTAATTAAAGACGAACTGAAACTTGCTTTTGAACCGTCATTGGCAACATCCCTGGAAATCAAATTGTGGCAGGACTTGAGCGACAAGGAATCGATTGAACAGGCTTACGATATCGAGGATGTGGCAAGACAGCTTTATGCCGAGGTTTACAGAATCTCTCTTTTTCAGGCGGCAAAACTAGCCCATTTAAGAGTTCTAGCTGGAGTTGAGAGAAATTTAGCCGAGCGCGGAATGGGTGAACACCACTGGGCACGCGCCGAAGACTATCTTCAAAAATTTTATAGCGCACTTAAAGAGAGAGTTGCTTAGATCTTCTTTAATTTTATTGCAAGTTTTTCGGTTTCGGAAAGTAAGTCTTCGACTTCACTCAGACCTTTTTCCCAGAAAGTTTTATCGGTTATATCAATCCCCAATTTATTAAATATATTTTTAGGCGAATCCGATGTTCCTGCTGATAGAAATTCTTTGACCTTTACGATAAATTTAGAATCTTTTTTGACCGATGACTGTAGCGACTTAGAAATCAAAAGACCGCTTGCATATGAGTAAACGTAGAAAAAATATCTGAAATGTTGGACATGGATCCACCAATTTTGGCTTCCTTCAGATTGTTCAACAAAGGGGCCCATATATGAAGCCATATGTTTTTGAAAAAGTTCTCCTATCTCGGCTTTACTTAAATAACCCTTTTCCCGTAATTTTTTATGAAGTTCCCATTCAAAATTGTAAAAAGCCACTTGTCTGAATATTGTTGAAATTTCTTCGTCCAATTTCATAATTAAAAGAGTAAGTTTAAGCTCTTCATCGGCCGTTTCTAGAAGGTGCTCGAGAACAAAATCTTCCATAAAAGTAGACGCAACTTCGGTTGAAGCAGTACTTGTTCCGAAATTCACTGAATTTTGGGCTTTTTTTACAAATTCAAAGTTAATTCCGTGTCCCATTTCATGGGCAAAAGTCAAAACGTCATTAAGCTTATCCGTCCAATTCAAAAGAGAATAGGTCGGGTGAATTATCAAGCCATATGTGCAAAAGGCCCCGGAATATTTTCCCTTTTTTGGGTAAACATCTATTCTTCCTTCATTCACAAATTTTGTAAATATTTCTGCAAATTCCGGATCAAGATTTCCAAAAACTTTAGTTAATATGTCAACACTTTCCTCATAGTTATACTTTTTGTCTATTTCTCCGTACTCTACATTTCGCTCGTGGTAGGCTAACTTGGGAACCTTAAGAAGTTTTGCTTTAAGTTTGTAGTATCTTTTGGGGATATCAAAGTGTTTAGTTACGGTTTTTGTCAACGCATCCACAACTTCGGTTTCAATGTCGTCCCCGATATGCCTTGATTTATCCGGCCTGTCAAACCCCCGAAGTTCGTCATTAATTTTTTTATTTAGAAAAACTGAATTTAGCTCATGCTCGGAGACGTCTGAATGCTTATAGAGTATTGTATTAAAAGCTTCAGCTGCTTTATCTCTCGCCTTTTTGTTACGACTTCTCATAAGACCTGTTAAATCCGTAAAGTTTTTAACCGTCTTTTTGCCCTCCTCGTCTAAAACATTTGCCTCTTCTTTTGTCAGAAATCCTTGAGTCATTTTTACCCAATTTGCGTGTGAAGTTATCCCTTTCAGGTTCAATATTTTTTCCTCCGGCTCGGAAAGTAAATACTTTGATTTAATAAAGAGGTGTTCCAAAAAGTGTTTGTAAGGAGCAATTGGTTTATAAGTTAAAAATTTTTTCTGAAGTTTTGGCTTAATTTTTGCTATTCTTAACTTGAAAAATTCCATATCGTTTTCTATTTTTTTCGAAAACTCGGTTGCTTTATTTTCGTGTGCTTTAAGATTTGGGTCGTTTTGGTCTTGGGAAGTTCTTAAATGAAAATAATAATCTTCTTGGGAATTAAATCCATAAAACCTCAACCAGTTTTCATAGTCGTCTAAAGCTTTTTTAAGAATAACAGGACTTAATAAGTAATCGCCACGGCTTTTCCATTTTTTAACGAAACTATTTGTTGCAGTCAAAACCCTTTTTCTTTGTTTTTCTATTTTCGGATCATTATCCGACTTAAAAAGAGGCGATAAATCCCAAGTAATTTTCATCTTGTTCATTTTATCTTCCTGAGATTGTATCATATGTAATATATAGAATATGGGTTCAATAAGTCTTTTATTAATCTATTCATTTATTGGTAGTGTTGCAGGATTAATTGGTGGAGTAATCCTGCTTTTTAAAAAGGACTGGGCGAAGGCGCTTGCATCTGTCTCTGTTCCTCTGGCTGCCGGAATACTTTTAGCACTCTCTCTTCTTGATCTTTTGCCTGAAGCGGTTGAGGAAGTGGGAGAAACCGCTTTTAGTGTAATCTTAGTTGTTTTTGTAGTACTTTTCCTGATTGAGAGGTTTTTCTTTTATCTTCACCATCACCAGGAAACCGGCGAGAAACATGCGGGACACAGTCATGTTCAAGGCGAGGAAATTGTGCCTTTAATTATTTTCGGAGACACTATACATAACTTTCTCGATGGAGTAGTAATAGGCGCAACCTTTTTGGTTAACCCCACGCTTGCTATGGTTGTTTCCTTTTCAACTTTCTTGCACGAAACTCCCCATGAAATTGCTGATTTCGGAATTCTTCTTTCGAAGGGTTGGAGTAGAAAAAAGGCATTTTGGGCTAACTTTTTTTCATCGCTGGCAACTTTTCCCGGAGCAATACTTACTTATTTTTACGCCGAGAGAATTGAGGCGGGCGTTGGAATACTTTTGGCATTGGCAACAGGCTTTTTTCTTTATGTTGCGACAACGGATTTTTTGCCCGAAGCTACTCACGCTCCAAGAAAGTTTTTAGGCCAGCAGGCGATTTTTTTGATAATAGGAATTTTGGCAATTGTTGGAATTAGAATTCTTTTCCCCGAAATCGGTCACTAGAGTTTTAAGGAAAAATAGCTAGTTTTAGACCTGCAGTAAAGAGAAAAAGTGCGATTATTTTTCTGAACTTATTTTTAGAAATATCATCTATAAAATTTTTGGCCAATTTTGATCCTACAAAAGAAATTGGAACGAAAAGAAAAAGTCCCCAAAGTAGATTGCCGGTAAGTCTGGTTCCACCAAAAAAATATGTGACTAGGCGTGCAGGATCTATGAAAATTGCAATTGCACCCGAGGTAAAAAGATAGGTTTCTTTAGGTAGATTAAAGGCGGATAAAAACATAGCCCTTACAGGCCCGCCTATTCCGAAAGTCCCCGCAATAAGTCCTGATAAAGTGCCGCCTAAACCAGCACTTATCCGTGTTTGGGGGATCTTAAATTTAGGCTTGGCGGTGATTAGAAAAACGTAAAAAAGCAAAAGCACGCCCAATAATCGTATAAGAATTGTCTGTGGCTCTGAAACTGCAAGTTTCGCTCCGAGTGAACTTGCTATTACGCCCGGAACTCCGAAAGATAAAAGTAGTTTCCAGTTGACCCCTTGTCTAAAAAGAATTATTTCCCAAAGGTCGTCGAAAAAATGGATTATTCCGATAAATAGAAGTGCGATAGGGTAAGGGATAAAAAAGAGCATGATGGGAAGCATAATTGTCGAAGAACCAAATCCTGCCATAGTTCCGACAAAGCTTGCGAAAAGAGTAAGAAGGCTAATTAATATTATTTCCACCCTTTAAGGATAACACAATAGAATTCTGAAGAAGACGCGTTATTTAAAGGTAAATTTAAATTCCTTACCCACTGCATCGGCAATTTTGTAGAGTGTGGCAATTGTTACATTTTGTTCTCCAGACTCAATTCTTGAAATGAATTCTCTTTTAACATCCATTTTCTTAGCAAGTGCCTGTTGAGAAAGTCTTGCTTTCTGTCTTAGCTTTCGTAACTCCCAAGCAGCCATTAAGTATCTTGCTCTTTCCTTTATTCTTTTCTGTCTTTCATTGGGATAACTTGCAAAAAGATCATCATAATCAATCAATTTTCCAGTTCTCAATCCCTCCTTGATTTTTTTATAACTAATTTTGCTCATATTGTTTTAACCTCCTTTGTGCATTCTTAATTTTTTTAACAGGTGTCTTTTGAGTTTTTTTCCTGAAAAAATGTAAGACTAAAATATTTGTTTTCCCAAAATAGGTAAATAAACCTCGATATTCACCTTTAATTTTTACTCTAACTTCAAAAATATCTTTAGAAATCTTTTTACCTTCGGGAGATTCAAGCCTTCCTTTTTTCCTAAGCGTATCTAGAGATGCTTGAAATTCATCCTGTACTTCTAAAGAAAATTCCTTAAGTTCTTTCCCTGCATTTTCGTCAATTACAATTTTCTTTTCCAGATAGTAACTTAAAAGTTACATTCTGTCAAGAGGTTTCGATTTCGAAATTGCGTAGGTTTTCTATCAACGGACGAACTTTTTCTTCGGTAATATCTTCTGGTTTGATTTTGCAATGAGCGAAAATTTGTTTTTCTATACTTTTCCAAGCAGATGCTAGTTTATCAAATTCAGCCTCCGATCGTTTTTTTCGTTTATAACCATATCTTTTCTTAAGTTCCGATAATCTGTTTTTTAACGTATCAACCCTATAAGGAGCTATCCTCATATCAGAATACTTTATGATTTTTCTTTCGAATCTTTTAGAGTCTGCTATTTCCAGAGTATAAGAGAACTCAAGATTGTGAAGGATGTCTGTGATGTTTTGGTCTAAACCAATTTCGTTAATAATATTTATGGTGGCGGTGTGATCGTTACTTCCATATTTTTCGATAAATTCGTTTTGTACTCTCAACCAATAGCCTAAGTCTTTCTCTTTAGTAATTTCAGGCGGCCATTTGTTGAAATCTGACTTTACGATATTACCAATGTCGTGTAAAAGACATGCTGGTATTATTAAATTTTTATCTACTGGTTTTTGAAAGTTATCGGAAATCATTGATGCAACTGCAGCAACCCTCAACATATGATCTTGAAGTCGGGGCATGATTTTGTATTTTTTGTAGATTTCAGAGACTTTCATAAAAATAGTAGTTAGTAGCAAGTAGTATGTAGCATGGGATTATCTGGATTTAATACTTTTTATTAGACCTGTAATTAGCTTGTGAACAATAACTGTTTGTTCCCAAACATCATGAAACTCATTTTCAGGCAGGTATCTGATATCCTTTGATATTATCAGTTGATTTTGTAATTCTGTCAATGAAGCTTGTGCTAAATAATAAAACTGGATTTTTTCTTTATCGCCATGTCTTCCAAATCCTTCTGCAATGTTGCTAGTTATAGAAATGACAGCTCGAAGCATTTGCGAAACTAAAATAAATGTTTCCTGCCTTGGATAGTTCTCAACTATTCTGTAAATTGTTAACACTAAATTGTGAGCTTCCTTCCAAGTGTTCAGTTCAGTAAAAGATTTAATTCCCATACTACTTTCTACATTCTACATGCTGCAAATAATATATTGTTGTCTTTTTTCAAAAGTGCTAAGATTAATTTGAAATGGAAGGATTTTTGTTAGTTTTATTAGGTATAGGTTTTCTTCTAGTTTTATCTAGCCTTAAGGTTATAGATCAGTACGAGCGGGGAATTGTTCTGACATTGGGTTCATACTCTTATACACTTCAGCCGGGTTTGAGAATTATTATTCCGATTATTCAGCGGGTAATAAAAGTTGATATTCGTATTACAACCTCGGATATTCCTCAACAGGAAGTAATCACAAAAGATAATGTTCCTGTCGGGATTAATGCCGTTGTCTATTTTCAGGTTACAAAACCCGAGGATGCGGTTTTGAAAATTCAGGATTATGCATATGCCGTAACCCAATATGCTCAAACTGCTCTAAGGGATGTCATTGGCGGAGTTGAGCTTGATACTCTTTTAACTGAGCGCCAAAAAATTGCTGATGAGATTAAGGCTATTGTTGATAAAGAAACTATAAACTGGGGAATTGATGTTACCGCAATTAAGATTCAAGATATTGAACTTCCAGCGGACATGAAGCGTGCAATGGCAAAACAAGCTGAAGCGGAAAGAGAAAGAAGAGCCACGATTATCCGCTCCCAGGGAGAGCTGTCAGCATCGGAGAATTTGCAAAAGGCAATGGAGAAAATGGCCGGCTCTGGTGCAATTTCTCTTCGCACGCTTCAAACGATTGAGGCGACAACCGCCAACCCTTCAAATACTGTTGTCTTCGCGCTTCCCACAGAGGTTCTCCAGGGACTAAAAAACTTGGTGGGGCACAAATAGAGATCCTTCGACCTTGCTCAGGATGATCAAGACTACTTGATCACCTTCAAAAATTCTTCTGCGATTTGGGAAGTTTGGGCTGAGGGTTGGTAGAATTCTTTCCAGACAACGACAATATTAGCGTCGTTAAATATCGCTCTTTGAACTTCACGGATAGTGTCCCCTCCTGCAATGGCAATTAAAACGTCATAACTTGCCCGAACTTTATTTATTTGGATGTAGGGGATTGGTTTATCACGATTGTATGTTTCCTCATCGACCCCTCTATGTAAAACTACAACATGAGGTTGTTTTTTGAGCTTTCGTAAAATTTTTATCGGATGCTCAACGTTCATCATATCCAGCATGCTGTCAAGACCAAATTCGTGACAGGACTCAACGAAAATATTAATTGTTTCAATAGGCGCTTGACCGAGTGCTATTGCACCAGATGCTCCCGCTATGTGGGCAAGTTCTACTTCCGTCTCACCCCTGTCCATTGTTTTTAAATCGGCGACAACATAAGCTTCCGGTCTTGAATTTTTTAAAAACCTGATTGCGTCAATTCCGTAGTGTTTGATGAGAGGAGTTCCTGCTTCAAGCAGGATTCTGTCGCTTTGGGGTAAAGTTCTTATAATTGCGGCGGCTTCAGAAAGTGTACTATTTAACGCAACCTGAAGATATTTTTTCCGTCTGTCCAATGTGGGAACGTCAATCATATTTCAGCTTCAATTTAATCACGATGAGTGTTAAAATACAATTGTGTCAAATACGGGGTGTGGCGTAGTTGGTAGCGCACTCGGATGGGGTCCGAGAGGCCGCCGGTTCGAGCCCGGCCACCCCGACTTATATTTTATGTTTAATCATGATCCCAAAAACTATCGATGTCCGTTATGTGCCATAAGGGATGGAATTGAAGGCGACTTTCCTTATTCAAAACAGGCAGATATATTTTTCAAAGATGAGTTTACAACTGCAATTATAGCATCGCATTGGTGGCCGACAAATAAGGGCCACGTACTTATATTTCCAAACGAGCACGTAGAAAATATTTATGATATTAGTGACGAATTACTGTCAAGAGTACATTCTTTTGCTAAAAAAGTCGCCATTGCGATGAAAGAGTTATATAGATGTGGGGGGATTACTGTCAGACAAAACAATGAGCAGCCTGGTGACCAAGACGTATGGCATTTCCACTTACATGTTTTCCCAAGATATACAGGAGATAGTATCGATCAAACCTCCGGATTAAGACAATTAAGTGAGCCAGAAAAGCGCGTTCCTTACTCAGAAAAATTAAAACGCTATTTCAGTTAATTTCTTATCAACTTGACCATAAAAAACCTATGAAGTCAGACGATTACTCCAGTTTTCTTGACTCCTGGTTTTCAAATATTGAAAAATCGGGAATAGATATTTCAGGTTTTCCTTTGGACCACTTAGGATATAGTGTTGGTTCTAGTGAAGAGTACGAGGAAACTAAAAAAGAATTTTTTAAAAAAAAGGATAAGTTAGCAAGTGAGATAATTTTTTCAGGCAGAAGGGTTGCCGTTATCCAACTTTTAAAACCTTTGGAGTATAGAGATTATCATATCTCCGCGATAGAACTATTGGAACCTAAGAAGGGTGAAAAAACATTCACGGGATTTGAACATGCGGAGTTTATAATTAGTGAGCCATTCGAGGACGTGGTCAAAAAATATCCAAAACTCCCTTGGGACACAAACAACATTAATAAGCCTGATTTCCCAAGACTAAAACTCGTGTTTGATAACGAAATGGAATTAAAGTTCCGCCACACTCCTATCCTCAAGTCCTAATTCAATATCCTATTCCTGGTACCCCGACATTGCAGGACATTAAACCTCAAAAAATTTTATTTCTTGGATGGTTTTGAAGTGTTTTTTGTTTAATGTCCAAAACTCTACATTTTCTGTGGTAGCCGAAGCGGCTATAAAAGAGTCTGCAATATTGAATTTTGCATTTAGGCCATATTTAAGTAGTAACTGATAGGCACGGAAAGATATTTCCTCACGAATATCTAAGATATCAAAATATTCTAAGAAATCTTTGTTGATGTTTTTTTCTCGCTTGTTCCTTGAACCATAAATGAATTCACAAGCTGAGATTCTTGAAATAAATACCTTTTCCTTTATTTCATTGAATATTTTGAGCGTGCTTTGGTGATTTTTCTGGAGATTGATTAATACGGAGGTATCTAACAGAATTCTACTTCCCATACCAGGCTTTATTTCTTAATTCTTCAGCTATTTTTGCGGCCGATTTGTTTTTCCAATCCTTTCTATTTTTGTGTAATCCAATGAAAGGATGAGACATAATATTGTCCAGCGATCTCTTTTTTGGCCTTGTCTTAACTATCTTGTATTTGTCTGGATTTGCGATAATAGCAGTATCTTTGCCATTTTTTGTTACTAATAGAGGTTTTACTTTGGCTAGCTCGAGATAGTCAGACAATTTGTGTTGCAGTTCCCTAACAGAAACTTTTGTATGATCGCTCATATACAAAGTCTAACATTTGTTAGACAATTGTCAAGTATAGAAATCCAATTCCCGGCACCCCGACAAGTTTACGTAAGAATTTTGACCGTACCTTTTTGTGCATTCACTTCTATTAAATCGCCCTCTTTTAATAATGACGTCGCGTTATTTGTTCCTACGATGCAAGGAATACCAAACTCTCTTGCGACAATAGCGGCATGGCACAGGATCCCTCCTTTATCTGTTACTATTGCGGCCGCATTTTTAATGTGAACTATATAGTCAGGAGTTGTCATCTCGCATACCAATATATCTCCTTTATTTAGAGTCTTTTTGAAAACGTTATTATTATCAATAATTCTTACTGCGCCTTTTGCAATTCCAGCGCTGGCAACTCTACCTTTTGTTATCTTAGAAGAGCCTGAGGCTTTTTTTGAAACCCTTTTAATATCTATTTCAAAGTCTTCGTATATTTTTCCAAGTATTCTATTAAAATCTATAAACCAAAGGCCAAATTCTTCGACTGTAATTGTTTCAAAATAGCCCTCGAGATAATTATTAAAAAATCTAATGCCAAACTCCTTCTCAATTAACTTTCTCTTTTTACTATCTTTTACATAGAGATAGTCGATAATTTTTCTCACCTCTTTTTCCGCCTTTTCATTGTCATCGCTTAATGTTAGTTTTTTAAAATCGTGAGAAAAAAGAATGGGTCTATTTACGTCAAAAAATCCTTGAGTTAATTGATTGTGCATTCCCCGAATTATTTCTCCGAAAATGCCATTTTTATTAACTACAAATATTGTGGACCACAAAGGCCTTTCTGAATGCGGAATAAAATCCGCCCTGTATTTTGTCGGATCAATATCTTGTTCTTTGAACCAGTCATATGCTTTTCTTATAATTAATCCTCGCATTCTGAGTTTTGGAAGATCAGGATGTTTTGGAATAAGTCTTAAGGCACAATATTCCTCACTGTGCCTCTTAAAATATTTTTCAAATTCATTTGTATTATTGGCTAAATCGGTTGCCTCAAATTGAACCGGCTCATCGAAGGGCATTCCGATTTCCTTTTTGAGAAATCGGAGTCTTTCTCTTTTCTCATTGTCTTCTTCGCGGAATTTTTTTCTTTGACTTATACTCGAATTCTTCAAACCACTCGCTCAAAGAAATTTGTCTTTCGTAATATTTTTTAATGTCCATCTTCATTTAATCAGACCTTGGTCCAGTAAATCTTTCACAAGGGGATCCAAATCGCTCATTTCCTTCATTTCTTGAGGTGTAACCCACATATATTCACTATGCTCATCTGACAATTGGACTGGACCGGTGACTTGTGCACGATAGGTAAGTCTGACTATGGAAAGTTTTTTTATTCTGCTATGCGGAAATTTTTGTTTTGCAATAAATTCAGGTTTATTGTCGGGTTCGGAGATAACTGTTAAACCGGTTTCTTTTCCGAGTTCTCTTTCTAATGTTTTGGGAATAACTTCTTGATCCTTTATCCAGCGGCCGCCGGGAATGTCCAATCTATTTGCCATTTCAGGGTATTTTTCAGGATTTCTTCTTATTAGGAGATACTTACCTTCTTCATTTACTGCTAGGAGCTTAGCTCCAACATTTATAGATTCTCCTCTTACTTCTATGGTTTCTGAATCTTCCGCCATAAACTTTTTACATTATCTCCTTAATGTTGCAACAAGATTATTTTCGTCAATTAACAAATCAAGAGCATCGTTAATCGTTGGGACGATGATATCTGCTTCCATGAGTGTTTTTGTATGTACACCTTCTGCTTGCAAGGTGACAATGGCTAGCTTTGCTTTTTGAATTTTCTTTAAGTCAATTAAGCCATTTCCTATTGCTACACATGTTTCGGGATTCAGTTTTTCAATTTCCCGCAATTTTTCATCATCTGTCCCTGCACGAATGAATTCAATCCCGAGGCCATCGGCTAGTTTTTGAGCATTTCCGCGTGTATCGCCGGAGAAAAGAATTATTTTATAACCTTTCTCTTTTAGTTTAGCTATTCTTTCGGGCGCTCCTTCTACAACCTTTCCATGAACTGCCAAAGTTCCATTCAAATCAAGAACTATTGTTTCTAGTTTTAATAAACCTTGTCCTGGGACATTTACTTCCAATTTAATGTTTTGATTGTAACTCTTTCAGAATTTCTTTTCTAAGCCATAGTTTATCAGTCGTTCCAATATCTCCATTAAATTTCGCCCCTATTAATTTTTCTAATAATTTTTTCATTTCTGGATTTTTGGTAAATAAATAATTTTTTCCTTCATTAATACTTGGGGAAGTTAAAAACCAATTTTCGCTTCCAAAACTGGTTAAAGCCCTTTCAATTTCTTTTAAATGACTTTTTAGAAATTTTTCGCTAAATATACTTTTTCTCCTCAAGAAAATTTTTGACTGTTTTGAATATTATTTTGTTAAATAATTAAAAATTTCGTCCAAATTCTCCTGAAACTTTTCAGATACGTCGAAATATTTTATATCGTGTTTTAAACACTCGATTTTTAAGTATTTACTAAATTCAATCATAGAGTTTATAGCCTTAAGCATTTGTTTATCAGAACGTTTTTGGGTCCAGTCGTCTTTATGGCTTGAATATTTTCTTATTTCTGCGAGTTTATTCTTGGGAGACATTGTAGTGAACCCAACAAAACAACATTTTACTTCCTCTTTGTATTTATCTAGGAAACTGGGTATGTACTTTGGTAAAAGGGAATCTCCTTCGATCAAATAATCATCCGTCCACTCAACAATGCCTTTCATTAGATAATCCAGAATCGGCCATACGCGTTCTGCTTTGGGTATAAATGGACCAAATTTTATATCAAATTGAGGAGCACCTTTTTCTAGAGCCCCGATAAGAAAGTCTGTTGAAAAGTAGGGAATACTCTTTTCCAAGATAAACCTTCTAGAGATAATAGATTTTCCACATCTTGGCGAACCACCTAAAATGTACAACATGAGGCAATTTTAGCAGAATTAAATATTAAATAGTAAACGAATAAACTTTAAATCTTTTTTAATTTCTGCTCTACTGCTCTAGATTATTAGAGCAAAGCGGGGCTAAATCTTTCTATTTTTTGCTTTTGTATTCGGAAAAATCTGTACTCCACTCGTAACAGCTTCTTTCATCGAATTTTTTAAAAGCTTCTGTTTGGTGTTTTTCGAAAACATCCCGACCGCAATTATTTACCTTCATAAAATGTTTTATTAAATTGTCGTAGTTTAGTTTTCCCTCGCTTGCTTGTATTCCAGCGAGGCCGATGTGTTTGACGGCATGGCATTTGGAACATAAAGCTACTAAATCGACCAACTTTTGTATATGGTTTTTGTCGTCATACTCCCAAACTTCATGCGCTTGAAGTCTACCTCCTGACTTACATATCGCACATTTGTAGTTATGTTTTTTATAAACTTCTTTTCTTAACTTTTCCCACATTTGGGGTTTGAGAAGACTTCGTAAATTTTGATTCCAAGATGAAGCAGGAACAAGTTCAATTATGAGTTTAAGTTTTTTCATTTTCAAATTATACAACTATTCCGAGTGCGTTTTGGACCCTTGACAAGTGTACATGGTGTACACTAGAATAGTATTAATATGCAAAGACTAATTACCGTTAACGCAACACAGGCTCGACAAGAATTTTTTGAGCTTTTGAATCAAGTTGCGAAAAATGGGAAAGAAATAATTATTAAAAAGAAGGGTTTAGAAGGCGATGTTATTATGAAAAAAGCAGAACTGTCTAATCTTACTAAAAAACAGCGAATAGAAAAGAATATGAGGATAGTGCGAGAAACTGCAGGATCTCTTAAATCCAAAATTCCCTATCATCCAAATGAAAAGGAATTGGCTGCGGAAATTTTCGTGAAAGAATATAAGAAAAAGTATGGCATCAAATAAATTTTTCCTCGATGCAAACATATTCCTGCGACACTTGACCCACGATAACCCCAAGTTATACATAAAAGCTACAAATATTTTCGAAAAAATAGGACTTGAGGAAGTTGAGGCTTATACAAGTACTTTGGTGCTTCACGATGTAATATATGTGTTGGAAAAAATATATTCTTTCAATAGATTAGTTATTGTTAGAGATATAAAGAAATTATTAAAAATAGGTAAACTTTTTATTTTAGATTTAGAGAAGGATAATCTTATTTTGGCCTTGAGAGACTATAAAAACACGAGAGTAGATTTTCCTGATTGTGTTTATAAACAAACAGTTCTTGAAAACGATATGAAACTTTTATCCTTTGATGAAGAATTTAAAAAGATTAAAGTGGAGAGAATTGAGGAGATTTGATTCATTTTTTATCTTGATACCATTTTTCAAGATCTTTTAATGCTTTTGCAAGCCAGTCACCGTGAAGATTACCTGGGATAGTGCCAATTGGGAACCAATGAAATGAGGCAACATCGTCATTTGGCTTAATTTTTGGATTTGTCAGTTTCGCGACATAACAAACGTCAAAAGTATATATAAGATCCCCTTGATGATTATACTTGCCGGTATATACTCCGAGAAGATCTAATATTTTTACAGATGAACCTGTTTCTTCTTTAAACTCTCGTTTTAATCCTTCTTCTGGAAGTTCACCCCCTCGCAAGAAACCACCAATAACATCATACATTCCCTTATCGGGTTCTATCGCACGCTTGGAGATTAAGTATTTTCCGTTTTTGATTATAAAAGCAGATGCAGTTGGGTAGGAGGCAAGATAGACAACCTTGCCACATATTCCGCATTTAAAATATTCTTTATATTTTTTACTAGGACTTCCGCAATACGGACAAAATTTGTAATTTATCATGAAACTTACAGGATAATTATATCTTGTTTTTTACTTTAGACAATGTTATAAGATAACAAATGGCGAGACCTAAGAAAGAGGAGGTAAAAGCTCCGCAACAACAAACAGAAACTTCAGGAAAACTGGCCGCAATCAGACTT